>Ga0209450_10000084_pt1 | contig 58069 bp, 74 predicted proteins | sample FrelakmetLWP11LW_FD_187149 | JGI IMG/M metagenome (GOLD analysis project Ga0209450, IMG submission 187149) | Freshwater lake sediment microbial communities from the University of Notre Dame, USA, for methane emissions studies - LWP11 LW (SPAdes)... | ecosystem: Environmental > Aquatic >... | reverse complement strand
TTGGTCCTGTAAAACCGGTTGCCCCAGTTGATCCGGTAGGACCTGTCAAGCCCGTTGGACCTGTCAAACCTGTTGATCCGGTGAGTCCTGTTGACCCAGTATCTCCTGTTGGACCTGTCGGACCAGTCGATCCAGTAGTGCCCGTCGATCCAGTGGACCCTGTTGACCCTGTCAAACCTGTTGGTCCTGTCGACCCTGTGACTCCGGTGAGACCTGTTGATCCGGTGGACCCTGTTGACCCAGTCAAACCTGTTGGTCCTATAGAACCCGTTGTCCCAGTTGACCCGGTCAGACCTGTTGGTCCTGTAAAACCGGTTGCCCCAGTTGATCCGGTAGGACCTGTCAAGCCCGTTGGACCTGTCAAACCTGTTGATCCGGTGAGTCCTGTTGACCCAGTATCTCCTGTTGGACCTGTCGGACCAGTAGTGCCCGTCGATCCAGTTAATCCAGTTGATCCGGTTAATCCAGTTGATCCAGTTGATCCAGTATCTCCCGTCGGACCTGTCGGACCTGTCGGACCCGTTAAACCCGTTGGACCTATCGATCCTGTTGGACCCGTTGGACCTGTCAAACCCGTTGGCCCTGTCGGACCTGTCGGACCTGTCGGACCAGTTGAACCCGTTGGACCTGTCAATCCTGTCGATCCTGTTGGACCCGTTGGACCTGTTGAACCCGTTGAACCTGTCGATCCTGTTGGACCCGTTGGACCTGTCAAACCCGTTGGACCTGTCGGGCCCATTGAACCCGTTGGACCTGTCGATCCTGTTTGACCCGTTGGACCTGTCGATCCGGTCGGCCCTGTTGAACCTGTTGGACCGGTCGGTCCTGTTCGCCCCGTAGGTCCGGTCGATCCAGTATGACCTGTGTGACCAGTAGGACCTGTATATCCAGTAGGTCCTGTTGAACCAGTATATCCAGTGGGACCCTTAAATATGCTGTATACTTGCCAACTTCCTGATCTGTAGACATACATAATTGATGCTTCACCATCAATGAAAAAATCTCCTTCTCTTGCAGTAAATGGAACTGATGCATTCAATGGGTCACAAGTATAAAATGTGTTAACACTATACACATCTTGGAAATAATATGGAGTACTTGGTACTGGTAATAATAAAGACCATGGCTCTGATGGTGGGATACCAACCCAAGTATACATTTGACTATTGCTTAAAACCAATAAATAAGTACCGGTTTCGCCTGGTGTTGACTGTATTGTAGATGGATTAGGTGTAACAGGACCTTTATACAAATTCGGACTCAAAATTAATGTACCTGTACCACCAACTGGACCTGTTGGTCCATACGATCCTGTATCCCCTGATCCTGGTGGACCTGTGCAGCCAGTTGTACCGGTAGGTCCAGTATTTCCAATAGGCCCGTAATCTCCAGTGGGACCAGTGTTTCCAGTAGATCCAATTGGACCTGCTGGGCCAATATCTCCAGTTGAACCAGTCGAGCCAGTATCTCCAGTTGGACCAATATGTCCAGTTAGACCCGTTGGACCAGTATAACCTAATGGACCAATCGCGCCAGTAGAACCTGTTGGTCCTGTCCAACCCGTCGGGCCCTTCAACAAACTATACACATTCCAATGTCCCGATATATAAACATACATAATTGATGTTGGTCCATCAAGGAAGAAATCACCTTCACGTGCTGTAAATAAAAATGACGCTGTACCAGGATTGGCAACATAAATTGTCAAATAAGGTACAGTATTTTCCTCATCATAAAAATATGGACCCAAAGGTGAGCCAACTATAGTCCAATTAATACCATTATAAATATAAAGTATACTATCATTCAATGTTAATCCATATGTTCCTGACAATATACCTAAACGTTGTGTCAAAGCAAAATAACTACCTGCGGTAATACCTCTATACATATATCCCTTCAATATCAAGGTTCCTGTCTCTCCTTGTGGACCAGTTACACCCTGATGTCCAGTTGGACCAGTCCGACCAATTGGACCAGTTGGACCAGTTGGACCAGTCCGCCCGGTTGGACCAGTGGGACCAGTTGATCCCATGGGACCGACTCGACCAGTTGGACCCGTTTTCCCCACAAGACCAGTAGGACCAATATGTCCAGTTGATCCAGTCGAACCCGTTGGACCCACCCAACCGGTCGGACCGGTCGGACCATTTAAACCATTTGATCCTTTTGGACCTTGTGGACCAACAACTCCACGTGGACCTGTTGGACCTGTTGGACCTGTTGAACCAGTATCTCCTTTTGCTGCAACTTTACCTGCAGGACCAGTAGGTCCCATCATTCCTTTAGGTCCAGTAGGACCTGTTTTCCCCAAACCCGTTGGCCCTGTCGGACCAATACCCGTCGGCCCCACTAATCCCATTTGTCCTGTTGGGCCAGTAGTTCCAGACGACCCAGGTAACCCAGCGGGTCCACGGTAACCCCGATGGCCCCGAGGACCACGGGAACAATGCTTATTATAATGTTCACAGTCACTATCATCGCTGCTACTACTCATTATAGTATATTTATATGTATATATATAAATATATACAATTTTACAACACCAAACGATTATCGCGCATTATCAACAAATAACTAAATTGTTGATACTTACGAATAATTACTGACAATAATCGGTCATTTCATTATGAATTTTGTCGGAAAACATTCTAATAAACTACATCTGACTGATCCACCACTTGGCTTTTCTATACAAGAAAAATCCACCACTGCTAAACTACCCGGTGAAAAGTTCTTTAATAATCGTAGTTGATCTGATGTAAATGCATCATACGCAGTCTGTGACGAACATAAAACTAGTAATCCTAATCGATTACTAACCTGCAAACAATTACCACAAAATTTATCAACTTGCAACATTGAAATAGGAATCATCTCTTTCCTCGACAAATGAATAAAATCAATTAGTTTCTGCCGCTCTTGTCTATCTCTGATTGACTCCAAACACACTATAACATACTGTTGTCCCACTGACATCATAACATTTGTATGATAAATTGGATAATTTAGCTCATCTGTCGCATTAAATGAACATAATTGATACCCCATTTTTGAGCCCAATCATTAAGTACTTCATCACATGTTCTTTTAGAATAGCATGCATAAGCTATCTTATTTTGTCTGTCCAAGACTAATGATCCAGTACTTTCCAAATACCGTTCACTACGCTCAAAATATGCCAAATCAATCACATTATTAACCAAAGATAAATTCATGTTGGATTTTACAAGTAAATCTGTCAATATAGGTGTCAATAACCCACGCTCATATCGCCGATGTTTTGCCTTCATTGGATAAACAACGATAGTTGGAGAATCACATTCCCAATGAAACGAAATCCAGTTATTGGGAAATACGCCTGATGGTGTATTAGGCAATGATTTATAAACTCGATAACTAATTTTGAATTGATCCAGTGTAGATATTAAATTCTTGAATTCTTTCATAACCGAGTTATGTGAAATAAACTTGGCTGGCCGAACAAAATAATTATCACCAGTTCCAGATTCACGATAGCGAAAACCTGACGGATCAACTAAAATAAGAGTGTCAGTCACTTGCATTGTATATATATCATTTTATGAAAAAAAATCAATAGTTATTTACAAAGTGCAAAAAGTAAAATTCTATTTAAGAACATATCAGATTTTCTTTAAATATTTCATAATCTGTTTAGTGCGAGCCAATTCATCTCCTTCAACGACTGGTACTACATACTTGTCTAACTTAGCCTGAAGTTGACCTGAATGAATAAAAAAACATTCATATTTCCCACACAAGAGTGAACAATTTAAGGAGTGATAGATTATGATCGATTTGACATAAAATTGAAATATTGTGTAATAGCCAATATTTTGTCGAATAACAAGATGTCAATAAGTTGTTGCCAACACATATTTATGGCAGGAATAAATGTTGGAAAACAATGCCAAAGAAAACCCCATAAAGGTTTATATTGTTATCAACATAAGAAATACTATAAAAATAAAGCCATTGAGATAGATGATGAAATAATCAAAAAAAGGAATCATGACAAGAAATTGGAATATTATAACAGTCCAGAATTACATGATCGTTTATATGGTCACACAATTGAAAAACCAAATGAGAACTACACAAAACCTTGTTTACTATTTGCTGGTAACATAAATAGTGGTGGATATGGTCAAATAAGTGTATTGGGCAAAATAGCGCCTGTACATATACTCTCATATGTAATGTCTCATGGCATCTTAATTGAAGATATACCAAAAATAAGCGAACATGGCGAACCACTCGAAGTCTGTCATGGTCATGGTTGTGATAAATCATGTGTTGAACCCACTCATTTGAGTTTGAAGATGAAGTCATTTAATAATTATGAAGATAAAATTCACGATGGAACACTGGCAAGGGGTATTAAACAATACAATAGCAAAATTACTGAAGAACAGGCCAAACAAATTAAACAATCTAAAGGAGAAGGATCCATACTTGATCGTTCTGTAAAATTTGGAGTTTCAAAATGTATTGTCTCTGATATCGATTGTGGTAGAACATGGTCATTTATAGCAGATAAGGATGGTCACGTCACAGACACATCAGAAATGAGAAAAAAATTGAGTATCAGGAGAAAGAAAAATAGGGAAACAGACTTCACATATAACGATTGGGTTGAGGCTCTTAATAGATTGAGAAAAAGAAGTATTAATTCTGAAAATATTAAACCGAAAGTATCGACGCCATGTCACCTATTTCAAGGATTATTAGATAAGGATGGTTATGGACGAATTACATTCAAGGGACATGCATATTTTACTCATGTGTTAGCTTGTGAAGCAAAATATTTCAAGAAGCGCGAAGACAAGAAACAAATAGTTCGTCACTTATGTGACACACCACAATGTTGTAATCCGGAACACTTAGAGTTTGGAACATATTATCAAAATGCGATAGATGCGATAGGTAACCATAAAAATTTTAAATTAGACAATAATAAGGTCAAAGAAATCAAAATATTGCTGAAAAAGAATAAAATGACTCATAAAGAAATAGCTAATATCTACAATGTTTCCCGTGTAATAATTAGTCATATTAACACTGGTAGAAGATGGTCACATGTAAGTTAATTATAATTATATATCCAATAAACTTAGCACCAGTTTAGTTTTTTTTAACTCTTCTCCTACTACCTTGGGTAAGATATCTCTCCTTATACGTGTTTTTAACTTCGTAGCATACCGTTGTATAGCTCGCTCAGTTATTGTACCATATTTCTTTGATAAAGATTTCTTGAACATGATTTTTATGATGTTATCTGGTGTTACATCATCCGAGGTTCTGTCTTCTTCATAATCAATACCATAATTATTGATGTAATTGTTGGCAATTGCATCGCCAGCTCCAATGATATACCTAACTATAAAATGATAAAAATACCGTTCCCAGTCCATTTTTCCCATATCAATCAAATCTAATCCCTGATAGACACCCATACTATCACGTTCTGCAATTCGACCAATAATGTTATAACTAACTTTTCTGTGATTCTTATCATTTTCTTTCTTTAACTGGTCCGCAGGAATTTCCCAGGTCGGAGGCCATTTTGTACCAATATTTGGACTCACCAAATAGGGTACCATATCAGGACTTTCAGGACCTTCATCTGTCATCCAAGACAGGTATTCTGGACCTAATACTTGCTTCACGGGAATCGCTGCCTCATCACCATACTTCCTAAACCTCTTATATCTGCGAACAGTATCGGCCGGAATATGCGCTCGTTTACCCAAATATGGACCTTTATATATCCATTTTTCAGTCAAATAAGTAACTGGTTTCCACTTAGCTGTTGTTTTTTGACCAAATAAAGGTCCTTTTTTATCTGCTATTAAATCCTCTTCACCTATCTCATCTGGTAATTCCGCAATCAAATCATCCAAATTTACTCCTACTTGCGTCTTTTTCACCTCTTCCTCTTCCTCTTCCTCTTCCTCTCTATCTTCATCTCTATCTCTATATTCATCTTCATCTTCATCTTCATCTTCATCTTCATCTTCATCTTCATCTTCATCTTCATCTTCATCTTCATCTTCATCTTCATCTTCATCTTGTTTTATATCTCTTTCACTATCATCAACTTTTTCCTTTTCTTCTTCACCCACATCATCTATTTCTTTCTCAAGACACTGTGGGTCCCAAGGGTCTGTAGGATCACCAAACTTCATTGGATCAATATCATAACTTTCTTTTTTCGATTCAGCAACTTTCTTAGCCTTGTAAATGTGACGTAATATCGGAAAATGAAAATTGGCATCCTCATTCACTACTATACTGCCCACTTCCGCAAAATCCAGAGCAGTTTTACCACGCCGTTTTCCTTTTCTTGTGTGCTTATCAATAACTATCTTTGCAGGTAACCATCCTGCATCACCAAACGGCAAATTTTCAGGTGTCCATTGTCTCCAATGATCCAAATACATCTGGTTTGCTTCTTCGTCACTCATGAGACCAGGTAACTCTATTTTAGAATCCCAATCTATTCGATCATTAAATATAATCAATGCAATGGCATGCATATCATATAAAGATCGTTCTCTATGTTTTTTGCCTAACTGGGACTTAATCTCTTCTAAAACATCAAGTATTTTTACCTTACCCACACTTGAAATCACCTCCCATATAGCATGATATTCACTCTTATCATATAATTTTTGGTACCAATAGAGACAATTTGGATTACCTTTCTCTAATAAAGATCTAAAACAATTCAAATCAGTACGAGGTTTTCCACAAGTATTCCATTGGTTGAATAACTCATCATAGTTATCCCCCAATGATTGTCGATATGCCTCCCTGTACATAAAAACTTTGAGATCACTCAATAAACGTATTTTATTAGCATCTGCCAAAACTCTAACAATACTCAACAAATATTTCCGGCTTTTATCAGTCTCTCGAGTTTTATTCCATTCTCTAAACCATTGACCAATATGCATGGTAACTCTCCAATCAAATACATCTTCCACTAATATAATGCGAATACGATTCATCAAGTTAGTCCGATTACCTTTCTTTCCAATCAGAGAAAATAAATCACCTTCAATTGCATAGGATAATGCTTCAGCCACCTTACAACGTCTAATTGCTTTTTGTAATCCACTTTTAATAATATCAAAATCGATGCTATTCAAACTATGAACCATATTCATATGACCTAAATCACGCTCATCCACATCAATTGATACTATTTGAGGAGATTTCTTCTTAACTGTAATCTTAACCTCCTTCTCTGGTTGAACCTTAACAGAAATTTCATCGAGATGGTACTTATGTACACCACAATAAGGGCCATAACGTGCCTTATATTGACAGACACCTTTTTTTGTCATAGCCACACATAATGTCCTACCCCTCGGGGAAATAGTTTCCATTACTATTATAATATAGTAATATATTATAATGTATGATCATTTCAATTTTTCAAATTAAGGACTGATACAAAGATGGTTTATTTATTAATTGATTAATGTATGGAGATCAGACATACATTTCAGGCTTGATACCCAATAAAATCCCTGCTATGATATAACCATGACCAAATGGATAGGTTCCATCATTAATTTTCTCACGTAGTAGATCAACATCCACTTCTAAACAAACTGGACTACCATCCTCATCACGCGGACCATCAAAATCATATATAACCACATCTTGACATTTTTTAACAACTGATATCCAATGTTGTGTCATTTCCCGATTAATTACCAACTCATAATATTCTGGCACATATACTCTTTTTCTGGATTCAACATATCCAAGATGCTCAGGGATATGATCCCATGTTGAATACAAAATTTGTTTTCCTTTCGAATTGGGATATCGCCTCTTTGGTTCAGTAATGTTCATCCACCATTTTAGGGTTTGAGCATGTGGTATACCCTTGATAACTTTACCGCTCTGCCAATAGGCTTCAAAATTTAGAAATCCTTTATAACCACCTTCAACTGGTGACATTGGACTGAAATCTCTTCGGTTTTTATTATCCTTTCCTTGCGCAGATGTGACATTCAACAGGACAGCGCCTTCTGGTCTATCAGCCCATTTACCCCTCAAATTCATCGAAGCAATGTAGACTTTTCCACATTGGTGTCTCTTTTTAACTGTGATCTGAGATTCCGGTGCAGTCTGAATTATCTTAGATACAATTTCTTTTTCTTGCGTCTCTTTTACAGATTTTTCAAAATGATATTTGTGCACGCCACAATAAGGACCATAACGTGCTTTATACTGACAAGTACCGTTTTTGGTCATTGCAATACACAATGATTTATATTTAGGTTCAATAAATTCCATTTATATTATAATATATATTATATTGGGTATAAAATATCAAATTTTTTAACGAGTGCATAATATATGGATACAATCCAGAAAGTTTATCCACAGGAATTAGAAGATGTTTATAACCAGTGTAAAGACATTATTAAAGAAGAAACTAAAACTAAATTAATGGGATGGATCTATCGAGTCTTACTCAAAAAGTCAATTGATGACGGTTTATTTTATTTTGAACAAAAAGATGGTGTAATTATTGGTTTCGCTATCTGTCGTTTATTAGTCAAATCCAATACAATTAGCATTGACAAGATAGGTGTACATCCATCATTCAGACACTGTGGAATCGGAACTCGGCTAATCAAACACATCAAACAACTCGGGTTACCAATTAAATTAGATGTTGTGGCAAAAAACACCGTAGCTGTCAAATTTTACCTGAAAAATGGTTTTAAGATAACGGGTAATAAAGTGTTGGGACAAAACATTGATGTTTATATAATGGAGTTTCATTGATGAAACTCCATTCGTTCAACTATTTATAAATAATAAATAAATGATTAATATATGGATTCCAATCATAATCTTTGGCAAATTAAAATATATGAAAACAAAAACACGAACTGTGCTGTACCACAAGATATTCTCAATAATGCACTCAGATCTGACCAAATCAAGCTCCCACTATTATTCAAAATTATTGACCCAGTTACCAAACACCACATTATCACAGCTGCTGATGATTTTTTTGAAACACAAGACAATGACACACACGAAATTAAATTATCACCAATCATCATAAAACACCTAAATATCTCTGATTGTGCATTTGTTGAATTAATTAATAATAAAATCGATTTGGTCCCACCAAAAGCAAAAAAAATACTACTTGAACCACAAGATGAACTTTTTTATAAATTGAAAAACCCACAGAAAATATTGGAAAAATACCTGAAACATTCATACATTGTCGGGGTTAATTATATGATTCCACTCGAATTAAAACTTCAAGTGAGGACAAACTTAAAGATTAAAGTCGTCCATATGAGAATAGATAAGCTAATTGATCAATTTGATAAAGAAACCATTTTTGTCAACATAAATAATGTCGATTTAGTAGTCGATTTTCTACCAATACCAGAACATCTTCAGAAAAAGAAAACAGTATCTACTAATAAAAAACATATTGTCCCTAAAAAACCACCAACTGAACCACCAAATACAGACAATAATTTATCACAGACAAATAACATTCACACGGAAATATCCCAGGCTGAAAAAGATCCATTATATGATCCATCGAAAAGATGGATCCCATTCTGTGGGTGGGGTAGAGTTTTATCATCAGGTAATTATGTTAAAGGGATACCACAACTACATTAACATATATGTAATCAGTTAAAAAATTGAATACACATATTTATCTGATTACAATTAATCAGATAAATATGCTCATTTTCCCAGACAATTGGCAATTAGTACCATCAACAAATACGCGTGTTACTCACTGTTTTACAGTTGATGAAAATAAGGTATTAATTACAGCAGGTCCCATCAATATACCCCAGAGAATGAAATACATTCAATTCGCACAAAGTATGATGCACCAACAATTACTTGAAGAAAAACATCACATAGTTGAAGAAAATGTCACCGTTCAAACACTTATCACACACAACGGTATCGGTTACTATTTTATGGCAACTGATCAAGATTGGACTCCAGGGTCAGTTGATTGGCCTTATTTATTAAGGTGTATGTTCGTTGGAAAACAAATGATGGTTGAATTGACAGTCTTATGTCACGATAAATCATCACCAGTTATTCGACAAGCATTACAATTATTCGAGCAGTCTAACATATAATTGAAGTACAAATTTATGTTGCTGGCATAATGTAATATTCCACTTTCATTGCGATACATTTGGCCCCACCATTATTGTTATGATAAACTATCCTCATAATGGTATTAGCTGGAACTTCTTTGTATTTAACCCATGCTGTGGCCAAATGAACTTCTGATGCGATATTACGACAAACATCAAAATTTCTAATATTTTTCAGATTAAACAAAACAATTGTCCCTTGGGTAAATGAATTTGTAGTTGCTGTTTCAAATGTGACTGTATGATTCACACTGTCACACGCTGTGATTCGACCTAATACATTACGGTTCACACCATCATATAAATCAATATCTAAACCAGGAATCATATTGGCTGTAACCGTCTCTGAGACTGATATTTGGGTTGCTCCGACATCGACCCCACTCGTAAGGTACCCTATAGCCGTATCGGGTGCAGAAATAACATCATATGAATCACCTTCAGAGTCAGCCGGTAAATATAATGATATAGTCCATAAATATATTTTCATAGGCCATGAAATTTCTTTAGTATAAACACTTCCAGGTGAACATACTGGCATATCTAAATCCAATGTACAGCATTGATAATATCCATCAGGAATAACAACTGAGACATTAACCAATGACTGAGTATCATACACAACAGTTTGAGACGGATCAATTGTATGTGATGTATTATTAGGACACGTTGTTGGAGGCTCAAAACTATAATTAGTCACAACTCTAACTCCTTCTGTTAAACAAGTTACTAAATATGATGACAATGTTGACATTTTTATATTAGTATAACAATATAATTTCTTTTGAAATTTAGATTTCATCAATCCATTTTTCAATGCTCTGATTAAATGTATTCTCTAACATGACACCGGTCTGCACATAGTCATCAGACAATTGTTTCCTGATATTCTCTTTAAGTTGTTGAGTCCATTGTTTCTGAAAATTATTTGGCGCCAACGCATCAACATCAGACTTTTGTTGCTCTGTCAATTGATTATAAGATTCATCACGCAAATGACCTGCTTTATCCATCATTTCTTGGTCAATCATAAAGGTTGGTTTAATCGTCACAACAGGATCTATTACATTCAAGGTATCAACCAAACGTGTAATTCTCCCTGTTTGGCATACAGGTTTATCATGTTCAATACATTCAGCCAATTCATCAACTAAGTTCTCTTTTAGATTCTTGGCATTATTTTGATGAATATCTGAATGAATACGATTCCACACAAGCGTCAACACATCAACTTCTTTGAGATCAGTAAAAGATAATGGTAAATAACTCTTCTCGATTGTATCTAATGCTGTTAATGCATCATTCCGCTTATCACTCTCGGGTAAACTACCGAGATATTGTCGCATTTCAATTAAACACTCTGACTGAGATTTATTCAGTACTGTATTCTTCTTTAATTCCTCAACTGAATTCTTTATGGTTGCAATTACCGCGTGATCATGCACATTATGCATATCATTCTTAATTGTTTGGTTTTGGTTTTGGTTTTGATTTTGATCAATTGGTACCACATCATGCTGATCCCGATCAGCTCTAAACAAATGATTAATATCAATAACATCATTATCGTCATCATTCCACCGACCTATAAACAAATTTGTATTATTTTGTGGAACTCTGGGTCTGGCACGATGTTGACTCAACTCATACTTTGTCTTTTTCGGTTGAATTGTCGTTGTATATGGTAAATTCAACCATTGATGTGTAAAAATACGATGATTTTCATCCCTGGCTTCTTGATATAGCTGATATGCTTGATTCGCTAATTCATAATCGTCAATATTATTAACCACATGTAGATATATTTCCTCCGCTTTATCCAAATTAGACGGGAAATTATAAAATCCGTAATGATACATCTGACCCATTTCAATCCAGCCTTGTAGATATCCACAATTTATGGCCTGATTTAGATAATATATGGCCAAAGCTGGATTGGGTGGGACCCCTCGAATCTTGGCACCATGGATATCATATTTATCAGGCACACCGTCAAAGTATAGTTCCTTGAGTGATAAGCATGCTTTTATGTATTGTATTCTTCTCTGTTCATCAGTTATAGTTTGATCCACTTTTTCAATTGATTGTTGATTTTCCTTGATTTTGTCATAATAATATTTTTTTTTTATGACTGTTTGCTGTTCAAAGGGATTAACCTCTTTTTTACCCATATCAATATCAATATATTGATATATTGTATAAGCCAATATGATTAGCAATATAGTAACAAAGATTAGGTAATGATTCTTTATATATACACTTGATTGTATTGCCACTTTTTTGATAAAATCCATGTTTAAATTATGATTATATACGTATATAATCATAATTATATTTGATTATGACCTAATTCTCTGCTAGTTCTTCCTTATAATAATTCATGTTGGAATATTATAATTTATATAGTTGGAAAACTTCAACTATTAATACATATTATTTATATTATTGGAGATGATGCCATGGACCAAATTTGTCTGTGATTAAATAAAACTGACACTCATCACTATGTCTCTTTATATGATAACATGTGCCCACATACTCCCAGATTTAATTGAACTAATGGTATTACGCGCAACATGATATTTATCTGCAATCTCTTTTTGTGATAACTGATTCTCTTTTAATAATAATTTAATCTCCTTTGCTTTCTCTGTGTTTAATTTATGTAATTTGTTATGATTAATTGCATCAATTGCATTTTGATGAGCAGTCCCAAATTCCAAGTGTTCAGGATTACAACAATTTCGAACATCACACAAATGACGTACAATTTTTTGATGCATTTTACGTTTTTTGCCTTGTTTGGATTCACATGCCAAAATGTGTGCACGATGTGAATATCCTTTAAAACTAACAATTCCGTATCCATCTTTGTCGATTTGACCTTGAAATAAATGACATGGTGTAGAAACATTTGGACTGACTTGTTTAGAATCAATACTTTTTTCTCTCAGTTTTCGGAGAGCTTCTACCCAATCTTCTGATGTCCATTCTTGACCTTTTTTCTTCTTTCTATACTCAGAAATCCTTCTTCTTCTATTGTATGAATCACCAAGATGCCCATTATGATCCAGTAAATAAGACCAATTGTATCCACCATCAATACTTGCAACGATATCTTTTGACACACCAAATCTTGTGGCCCGGTCACTTATAGTACCTTCTCCTTTTGAAGACTTAATTTTCGTTGCTTGTTCTTCTGTAATTTTACATGAATAATGTTTTTCTCCAACAGGTAAGGTGTGATCCCGTAATTTATCATCATAGAGATTAATTGATTTAGATTTCAAACTTAAATGGGTCGGTTCAATACAAGATTTGGAACACCCATGACCATGACATACGTCCAATAATTCTCCATTCTCATCTCGTGTTGGTATTTCTTCAACAAACATGTTATGTGATAAGGCATAAGACAAGACATGAGCACATACAAATCGTTTATAAAGCTTAATACAACAATAACCACCAGTATTTGTATAACCAGTAAAATTTAAACATGGTTTGGAATAATTCAGATTTGGTACTATATTGGTTCTTCCATACAAACGGTCATGTAGTTTATGACTTTTGTAATACTCTAATTTTTTGGCATGTTGGATACATTTCTGAGTTTCTTCTGTCAGTTGAATACTACTGTATTTCTTGTGTTTTGAACAATACAATCCGATTCTTGGTTTAATTTGACATTGTTTACCTATATTTTCTCCACAATCAAATACATATTGACACAATGTTGCTAACATATTTTACTTATATCAAACACTTCAAATGAATGACTGATCAAATTTTTGAATATTATATAAACTAACATTGGTCTTAATTTACCAGATAATAAATAATATATTCAGGTACCCCCTGATAATTATGAAAAAAAGCATACGTTTTACTCGAACTATGAACACCATCATATCCAGTTGGTGTTTCAGTCATTCCAGTATGTCCCTCACATGTTTTGCCCACATTCACTTTACAATACAATATATGGTTAATTTGGCCTATGGTAGTACGAGTTATGCGACCAAAACCATGTGAATAACTTGCTTCCTCTGCAAAGTAGATTCCCGCACCCAGTAAACCACTTGGAGCAGCGTAAGATAAATCAAATCCCGTTTCCAATATGTTATCATATGCTTTATCACTGGAACCGTGAAACAAATATTTAATATTTTGACAGGTCAATTGCCCAGACCTTTCCCTGAACTTTTTCTCCAATATAGGATTATTATTTTTCTCAATCCGAAGAATCGGATACGACAGTGTTTGACTAAAATGATCTTTAATCCGTTTATATTCTACACTATCTACACTCAAAACACAATATCTCTTGATTTTATGGGGTTGATCCTCTTTATTATCAAAAACGGAATAGATTTGACGACCTGTATCCCTCAATTTTTCCAATTCTTTTTCATATGTTTTTTGATGTTCCATTTGACTACTATACTCATTCTCTATCTCTGAGATTAAAATTTGATAACAATCAACACAGTATGACAATTCTATGGGCCTTTTCGGAAACATTGAACGGAACATTTTTGTGTATTTCATCTTATTTGATTGATATGTCTCACCACAGATGATCTTATTGTGACACAATTTACAACTCATCTATATTTACCAATAACATATGATATTTTATATATGAGCGAATGTAAACTCATTTTTTGTGATAACAATAATCTATGCTTAAAGTAGACACTACATTGAAATCAAACATTATGAAACACGCTTATGAGATATTACAGAATAAACTTGTAACTGCTGACACACTGACAGTTTTAACAATTAACATACAAGCTTACATCACATGTGATGCAAATAAATCCTGTAATGAAATGCTTAAAATAATTACAGGCTCCAATGCTGATGTAATATGTCTCCAAGAAGATTTGGAAAAACGCATGAAAGATACACTTGGGTCGTATCATTTGATTGTGACATGTCGTGGTGAGCAAAAAGGCGACACTCATTTGATGAACAATATTTATATTCATCAATCAAAAATTAATCAAGTACAATATGTTACGGCAACTGACATTACATGTGGATGTAAAACCCCCAGATGTTCATCAATCATCAGGATCAATAACCTCACAATCGCAAATATTCACTTATGTGGTGGTCGATATGATGACACATCTTATGACAAATTAATTGATGTTAAAAAACATGAAGTTACCAAATTAGTCAACCAATCAAAACCTGACTTAATTGTCGGTGATTTTAATGCAGAGGCCACTTTAGTTGATGGTTTAAAAACATTGAGTCATTATGAGTTATATAATAATTTACCGTTAGAAGATAAGAAAAAATTTATTGATTATTACATAAGTCATCATCTAATTCTCTCAGATAAAGGATACTTACCCGCATATACCGTCGGACAAGTTGGTGTCACAAGTGTCTATGGTGGTACACCAGATTGGATGTACTATCAACCGACCAAATTAAGGGTGATCGAGTGTAACACAATCAATATGGCAAAATATACTGATCATAATGCTGTCTTAGTAACATTTTCAATTGCTTGAGGCTACACTGACACACACAAATAAATTACATAAATGATATTTGTACTAATAATACTTAAAATTCTCCATTCATATGAATATTATACATTCAATGAATCGCTTGTCAGAAATAAGAAAGAACCCCGATACTGAACGTGCTGGATTCAAATGGACTGATGAAGAAGATAAGGAACTATTAGATCATTTACAAAAAGGTATGGAATATGATAAGATCGCTGGCGAACATCACAGAACAGAGAATGGTGTCAAAACACGTATTATGGAACTCCATATCAAAAAAGTACTCAATCAAGAAATGACCATGGATGAGGCCAGTGCACTTATCAGAGTACCAATGGATGTACTCGAAGCTTTCAGGCGAAGATTTGAGAAAAAATTGGAACTTAAAGAAACAAAACGGGAAAAAGCATCTGTTAAAACAAACACCCCAAATGATTCATATTCAGCCATTTTGACGGAAATTCGTGACTATCTGAAAATTCTTGTTGATAAGAAATCAGGTAAAAATTGATTTGGGTTTCCGAATTGAAACATTAGTAGACTAACTTACCACAGGATGTCACAGGCATCAAAAATATTAGTCGCTCTTAGTGGGGGGCTTGATTCATCATATACTGCTTATTTGCTAAAGAATCAAGGCTATCATGTCGAAGGTATTCATTTCAGTAATGGATTGGTTACTGACGAAAGTATCACAACAATTCATAAAATTAGTGAATTTTTAGGAATAAATGTTCAATTTGTTGACATTAAACAACAATTTGAACAATTATTGGACAGAATAGATATTGAAATTTGTCATCAATACACACCAAATATTTGTGTCATGTGTGCTCGAGACATTAAATTCGGATATGTCATGAATTATGCATTAGATCATGGATATGACTATTTGGCCACTGGACACTATGTCCAGATTATTCACACGGCAGATAATGTTATTGTCAAACAAGCTGTAGATCAATCAAGAGATCAATCATATGGATTTGGCGTTATCCCAAAACTACAACTAATGCACGCTTTAACTCCGCTTGGAGCGCATATAAAAACAGACATTCGCAGACACGCCGTCGAAATCAATTTACCCTTTATTCACAAAGAGTCACACGGCCTATGTTTCAAGCCAGCCAACATACCATTCAGCCAATTTTATACTCAAACCACGAAACACCCATTGATTCCTGGAAAATTCATCGGATCTGAATGGGTGTGTGAACATCAAGGACAACAGTTATACACAAAGGGACAAAAAATCCAACTCAAAAGCAAACAATTATATATTAAGAACAAACTACCTAATGGAGACATAATTGTCTCACCAAGGGAACAATTATTTGAAAATACTGTAACCATTACCAATCTAAGCTATATGGTTGATCCACAATCACTCACACCCTCAAAACAATATCAGATCATGATTCGATATAACGCTGACCCGGTCAGTTGCCAAATTACACACATTACAGCAGATCATTTAACTGTCATCACATCAATTCCTGTTTTTGCACCAACTCCTGGACAAATTGGAACAATATATGATGATACATATGTACTCGTTGGTGGTATTATATGTTAATGGAAAATTTGATTTATTAATATTCATCAATTGATAGATGACAAAATTTGCGACGGGTCATTTTCTCTTTCTCCATCAGGTTGTGAAATATTTGATACAATACCACACATTTGATCCCAAAATTATGACTGACAGCAAAAAGATACGAAGAGTCACATTTGTAGATCAGATTCAAGTTCCTGATAGATGGCGTCATCAGTCACAACTCTGAATGATTTCAAAACACAACTGAATTTGTCAAAGAGATTCATTGCTTCACCAATCCCACCAGCCAACCCTTATGCTAATATTGTTTTGATAGCATAATTAAAACAGAAGAAACAGTATTCCCATAAACATGGACGATTGAGAGAAACATCATAATTATGAAAAAATTCAAGATCTCAATTTTTGAACACTCAATAACCAGTTGACTCTGATCAATTATTTGGGAGTTAGATCATAATTCAGCATCTTGTATCCATCCCAAACCTTGTCTAACTGAAGTGATTGATGTTTTATGTTCGACAAATAATAACAAGATGCCAACTGAACCAGAATTTGAACACTTTTCAATATGTCATTCAATGTTTTAATTTGGTGTTGATATCGGAACTTGATATCAGGTTTTGTCCTGAAACACAATTTTAATCCGTCTTCTTTGCTCATATTTTGTAAATATTGTTTTATGTTTGATGATTTGATTAACATATCATACAATGTATTCGAGTCAAATTCCTTGAATTTGTAAAGATTGTGTTCAAATAGACATTTATCAAACATCATGGTCGGTCTTCCAATATGAATATAATTCATCATGTAATTGGGTAAGAACTCAAATGTGTATACTTCATCACCATAATTAACACATAATTTTATCAATTGGTCATTATCAAAATAACATTCAACTTTAACACGTACCCGTTCCTCAACAAACATTTGTTCAACAGAAAGTTCCCATTCAATCTTGTATCCAGTTGTATGAGCCGATGACTCGTATGGTTTGATAAATGAGTAGTCTGTACTTTCAAGCGCGAAAAAAAGAGTATCCATGGATAGTAATGCATCACAATTATTTTCCAATAACTATTTCATTTTTTTTCATGTTTCTTGACATACTTTGAAAATGATTGTCCCGATCCAAATAGAAATTGTATCTGCTCTGGTCATGTCTTTTCATGATACTAATTTAAGACACCCATCTTGCACATTTTTTTCCAAACCACAAACCAAGATGATTTTTCCGTTGTATACATGTATATAATGGAAAAATCAATCATTGGGCAGACATATCGGCAATCCCTTTTTTTCTTTTGATGACTGTGTATTTTTATAATATTAAAGACAAACAAATCATAGAGTATCTATTATTAATCTTCAGTTTTACTGGTCTATGTTGTGATATCTTTTTTTACATATAGATACTTATATGTAAATTGATACAATAAATCCCCTTTAAATGGACCGTTATTAGATGACAGATTCGCTTCCTGTTATCTAATAAGTTGTTTTTTTGTTCCTTATCAATTATGATTTTGAGTGAGTAAGAACATATATCGCCACAGGTATAATTACGTCCTCAATAACCAGATCCCACTTGTTGACAACTGGGACACATCAATCCTATTTAGCACATCAATCCCATTTAGTATATCAACACTGTGAAATCAAATATCCTTGAACAGAAATTATTTTTTAATTCATCTTATGTAAATCAAAATAGAACTCATCCCATCCCATACAATAGATCTAAATCAATAACTGACTCTGACCTCACAAGGGAAAACCAGTATGTCAGTTCTGAGAGTATTTTTAAAAATGAGGGTGTAAAACTAAATGGAAAATATTTTTGAGGATTGAATTTCTGGACACTCTAATTTACAGTATCATAATTTAGTCTGTAAATCTTTACATCTTCACGACTTTATTTATGTGTAAAATACCTTATGCAAAACAAAGTCATGAGACTATAAATATCATCTGTCAGACCCTGCAAAGACTGTCATTAGGGAAATATTTGCAAAGAGCGCCATTATTGGGATAACTGAGTCACTTGATCACGACGGTTTCGATTCGTTCGGTCCTGAGTCAGATCTGTGGGACCTGGATATAATTACATATGAAAAACAACAATATGTATACTATAATTATCATTGGGAAAATTGGTTTCATAATGATGATCATGTATATGAACTCGAATTCACCGATCTTGTACAGAACTTAACCAATAACGGGTATTATTGGGATAAAATAGTTAAATTAAAAACAAATAATCCGGCATTCAGACAATTCATCCAGATGTTAAAAACATCTGCATCATCCGAGTAAGTCGACCAATCACATTTTCTGCACGAAGACCATTCATATCAACATATTCTGGTCGATATTCATAAGGACCATAGATTTCCATATCTATACCATATTCGTACAGTGCATGTGAAATATAACCTAACAAATGTGCTCCCTTGGCAGATTCACTAAGCTCTTGATCCATAAACCGCTGAGATGATCGAGCACGTTCCAATGAAGAAGAAATTTTGCGAAATAGGGTTGCCCACCAATCAGGGTCAAACAGTGCTTGACCCTGTCCTTGTTGTCGGAAATATCCAAGAATTCTGGATATATATTCTATTTCTCTGCGATCCATTCGATAAATATTCATTTGTAATATTAAACAAAAAATTGTGATACTATCACTTTTAACATTAACTTTGACACCACGACCCAGTAGTCGGAAATATAAATAAAAATAACAAGATGTCAATATATTTGACATCGTGCCATATTGTCCAGTAAAATGGGAACGAGATTCATACAATACATTGGGATCATTAAACACTTCTCTTTCACATCCTTGGACAAGGTTTAAAATTTTCCCCTGATGTGCTAAATGTTGTGCATATGTACAATGCACCCCCCCTGTTTATTTAGTGAATGAATATACTCATCAATAACACGGATAGTCATATATTGACTCGATTCAACAGTATGTCTCAACAATCTATGACATACATCTACTGACGTCGAATTCAACTGTTCACCTTTCTGAGCAGATATATGGTCTTGTTCTTTGGTTATGTCAAAAGTCTCTGCCATTCCAGTATATTTTATATACGTGATATTTATTTGGAAGTTTTCGACATAATATTATATAATATCACATGTCAATTTTTGTTTATTGGGCGAGTCAATTGCCATCATTCAACACGTCTGATGAAAATATTACACCAAATATTGCTATGGATTCCTTGGGTAATATCTATGTTGCATATGATACAACAGGTGCTGCATCGGGTCAAACATCATCCGGAGAACATGATATTGTCGTGTTTAAGCTGGACACAAACGGCGTTACACAATGGATACAACAACAACCAACTTTTAATACAGAACTAAATGACACATCACCAAGTATTGTGATTGACCAATGGGATAATATTTATGTCGCATATCAGACATCTGGTGTCGTCACTGGGCAAACTCATGCCGGTACTGGAACTGACATTGCTATTCTTAAGATGGAGTCAACATATGGTGGCATCATATGGACACAACAACAACAAACATTTAATACTTCGGCAGGTGATAATAAACCAAGTATCTGTGTTGATATGTCAGGTAATATCTATGTCGGATATTACACATTCGGAAAAACCGCCGGGCAAACACAAACATCATACACTGATATAGTTGTCTTTAAATTAGACCCAATGTTTGGGAAATGTTTGTGGGTTGTTCAACAACCCACATTCAATGCCAATTTACCAAATGCATTCGCAAATATCACCACAGATTCTTCCGGTAATATATATGGATGTTATCAAACAATTGGTAAAGCATCAGGACAAGTAATAAGTGGTGGATTTGCTGACATAGTAGTCTTTAAATTAGAACCAACGAAAGGAGATTGTCTCTGGGTTGCACAACAACCTACATTTAACACACAAGGTTTCGACCAACATCCAGTCATTGTTGTTGACTCATCGGATAACATTTATATCTGTTATTACACAACGGGTACTGCCTCAGGTCAAACAAATGTTGGTGGTAATGATATTGTTGTCTTTAAAATGGATCCAAGTACAGGTCAGTGTGTTTGGGTAACACAACAACCATGTTTCAATACAATAGAGGATGACATTACGCCGTGTATCGCAGTCAATGTAAATGGATATATTTATGTCTGTTATTCCACCACAGGTACCGCATCACAACAAATCAATAGTGGTGAACATGATATTGTATTTTTCAAATTGGACCCAACTGAGGGTATATGTTTATGGGTCAACCAATTACCCAGTTTCAACTCCATGGGGGATGATACCAATCCAAAGATGATCATTGATGTAGGCGGGGACATATACCTAACATACCAAACAACAGGTACACCATCAGGACAAGATATTTCTACCACTGGTAACACTGATATTGTAGTTTACCGATTGAGCCCACCGCAACCAAGTATCGCATTTACTTCATGCACATATTTTTTCGGTGACAATCCACCAGTTGTTGGGTCTGCCCTGTTTTTTACATATGTCGTCAAAAACACCGGTGGATTACCACTGAACAATATTGTCATCAATGATAACTTGGGAACCATATTACTACCAGTCCCAGATATGAGCCCGGGCGATTCACAAACTGTACAAAGTTTGGGTTATTCTTTAACAAATCAGGATTTTGGTAATTCTCCAATCTATGTCCAAGCTACGGTAGATGGTACATTCTATGACACTGTTGCCACATCTTACACTGAATTGTCAATTCCATTAATTCAAGAAGCCAAATTAAGTATCATTAAACAAACTACTTCTGCTGACAATTTCATTGGCGGCACAATTCATTATGCAATAACTGTTAAAAATATAGGGAATGTACCATTCCATACATTAAGGTTAGATGATGATGTAGCTGGATTACATTTACGACGTCTATCACTGGAAATTGGTGATACATGGTTTGATGATTCAGGATACCTACCCATCACCAAAGATATTTACAAACAATACTATGATATCAAAAATACTGCTTCAGTTACTGCATATTACAAAAAGAGTGGGGTAGAAACACTTTACGGTCCTATTTCAGTTGATAACTATACCACATTATGTCTGGTTAAAGATAGCATGATTTTATTGGCCGATGGATCATTCAAACCTATTCAGGAAATAAATCGGGGTGATTTAGTGTCAACCGGGCACCGTGTCGCAAGATTATGTAAAATTGAACTTAATCCCATCGTGAAAACAGAACTAATCAATATTAGAGCACACAGTTTAGACATTAATATACCCAATAAAGATTTACGACTAACTGGTAACCATCCCATCATTTTCGCACACGCCAGGCGCCCAGCAAAATGTTTCACTAATATTGCTGGTATTAACACTGTTACAATTGATGGGATTGATTGTTTATATGATCTACAATTTGATCATGATGGAACATATATTGCAAATGGAATTGAAGTTCAATCCTGCTCACCACGCAGTACGATTAATCCCTTGCCTCAGGAACTCTATTATGATCAATCAATGTACAGTGAAGAATTGGTTTGGGATACCTACGAACAAGAATTACAACTCATTACTGATCAATTACAATCTCACTCCGTACCTCATAGAGGTCACAAACGATTAACACATCAGCAACGACATGAACAATATAAAATACAACATTAATTCTTTTTCTCAAAGTATGTCGACAACTCAGTGACAAAATTTTTCAAATCTCGATGGACTCCTTGATATTTACTAAATAGATAATCATAATTATGTGTCACGCCAAGATAACTCAAATTATGTTGTGAAAATGCATGACATAATCCAAATGGGCCACCTATGCCGAAAGTGACATTCAAACCAGCTCGGCGGATAACATTAAGATCATACACGAAATCACCATAATCTGGGTTTCCAGAATACAATATTTCTTTTGTTAAATCAGTCACATGATTGTGTTTTTTCAAAAATAACAAACTTGAATAAATTGATGTAATCCCTAACACCCTCTGTTCATAACAATTCTCAACCACTCGTTCACCCATAATTATGATAGTTTTCCCGGTCTTGAACTTACGAAAACGTTTCTCAAGTATCGGTAGTTCATTTTGCATAAATTCAGTGGAACTATAATCCATTCTAACTTTGGTGTGAAAAGTAATATAATTTTTATAGGGTATTTCTACGGTTGGTAATCGCAGATAATCATAAATATATGGACTCTTAAATACATATTTTTCATAAATAACCCTGTTATGAGTATCCGGCACAATATCGACCAATATCTTCGGAAATAACATCTTAATAAATTGAGTAATAAATTGTGCAAAACGCTCCGGATATTGACGATAATTTTTCATTAAAGGTATCGACAAATGAATTTTTGTAATATTCAAATCATTCGCTATGGCTATTGATTTAAGAATCAATAAGTCCCCGAGACCCAAACACGGCGTAAGTTCCATCACAATATTGATATATATGATAATGTGAGACATTTATATATAAATGTCTCACATTATCATATATATATCAAAGATATACAAATGATACCCATATATAAACCATACCTCAAAAATTATAAGTGTTCCGCGCTTAAATGTATCAATGATGAATGGATTAGTAATCATGGTATTTTCGTCAAATTGGCGGCCGATAAATTGTGTGAAATCACAAATATGAAATATTGCATCTTAATGAATAATGGTACATCCGCAACACATTGTTTGTATAAAGCTCTTAAATTTAAGTATCCTAATATCAGTAAAATTTATGTACCAAATAATGTCTTTATCGCACCAATTAACTGTGGATTGATTGAATATGATATGAAAACATTCGAAATTACGAAGATGAATCATGATACGTTGAACATGGAGACTAGTGATGACTACATTATGTCATTAGATAAAGATTCATGTGTCGTTGTGGTACATAATCTAGGCAATATTATCAATGTACCACGTTTAAAAAGATTGAGACCAGACATCATTTTCATCGAAGATAATTGTGAAGGACTATTTGGGAAATATGATGATAAATTTTCTGGGTCTGCATCATTATGTTCATCTGTCTCATTCTATGGTAATAAAACAATCACAACCGGAGAAGGCGGCGCTTTTTTAACAAACGACCCGGACATTTATAAATACATTAAAGTAATATACAGTCATGGAATGAGTGAAAAAAGGTATGTACACAACATAATTGGCTACAATTTTAGGATGACCAACATTGAAGCCGGTTTCCTGTATGATCAATTATGTGATTATCCTCATATATTGTCGCTAAAAGAGAAAATTTTCGAAAATTATGACCTGTTATTTTCCATCCCAATTAAGAAAAAACTCATTGTTAAAACAATATCTGAACCAAACACAGAAATTTCATACTGGATGTACACTATATTAATACCACATAGTAATTATGATCAATTAGAAAACTTCATGGAACAAAAAAATATCCAAATCAGACCGATTTTTTATGATTTACATACACATCAACATCTACAACAAATGAAGAAAACACAAGATGATCCATTTACTCATAATGTACCAAATTATGGTGTCATGATACCTTCCTATCCAGAACTCTCTATTGAAGAGCAAAAATACATCACTTCCTGCATCATAGAATACATTGAGACATTTATTCTGGACCAGATCAATATATAAATATATCTCTTATAAATAGATTATAATATTACCCAACCTCTATGAGTGGCACTCCAAATTTAGAGATTCTCCCAATCAATCAAAAAAATATACACTACTTAGAGGAATTTATCAATTGTGTCAAAGGTCAACAACGCTTCAGATATTTTGATAAACGTACTATTGAGTGTATCAAGGATCATTTCATAACATTAATTGGCTGTCTAGATGGGAAACCTATAGCCTACGGACATATTGATTATGATCATGACAAGTATTGGTTAGGTATCAGTGTTCTCGACACATACCAAGGAAAGGGTTATGGAAAACAAATAATGTCACAATTAATTGATACATTTTACAATAGTCAAATCACTACACTGTATTTAACGGTAGATACAGACAACACGATTGCGCTTAATATGTATAAAAAATTCGGATTTGTCCTGTCACAAGAAAAAGATCATTATTATGAAATGAACTTAATGAATAATAGATCATTCAACTTACAAGTGTCTTGTGGTGAAGCTTTAGACAAACTGACAATATTGGAAATTAAATTGGATAAAATTACAGACAATCGTGCAGTGGATGTCAGAAAAGAATATGATTTGTTATATCCCATTTTGAATCCAGCCATCGTGTCAAATCAATGTGAATTTTCGTACCAATTACTCAAAAAAGTCAATTTATCTATTTGGGAAAAACAAGATTTATTCAGATATTCAGACCCAAATGATTCCGCCAATCGAACAAAATTATGTATGCAAATTATTGAAGAAAATGACCAACGATTCAGAATTAAAAATAAGATCAATAATCAACTCAATTCACTCATAAAAGAACAAAAAGGTTACAAAATTACTAAAGCGTTAGTAATTCCTCATCTCTTAATGGGTGATCAAATTTTAATGATTCCGGCGGTTAGATTCCTGAGTCTCCGTTATGATGAGGTACATATCTGGGCCATTAAGAAAAATGTGAATCAATTGAGACTATTTTACGCAGATGATCCCAGCATTAAACTGATTGAATGTACTGATAATTGGTGGTGTGATCCCAAATTTTATAAAACTAATGGAATTGACCGATATAATAAAAAAGATGTGTTTTCTTGCGGTATTCATATGCAATATGTTAAAGGTGGTGGACCAGATCCTTGTTTCAGAGTACCATATTGCTTCTACACTCATTTTAGTCTGGCACCCCAAATATTTTGGAACTATTTTCACATATCGGAAACTCATAATTCGCAGACATTGATAAAATTGTTACCCGAAAAATATATGTTCATCCACACACAGTCAGGTCATGGAGTTGTGTTTAATTTTAATGATGTTGAGAAGCACTCTGGTCTCTCAAGGGATAATATTTTATACATTGACCCAAATACTAATCCATACAAATCTGATCATCCATTTTACGAAATAGCCAATAAATTAGTCGGTCACAACATCAATGACTATGTACATGTCATCATCAATGCAGATCAAATCTACATCTCTGACAGTTGCTTCTTCTGTTTAGCTTTACAATTAGGAATTAAAACCGATAAATGTTATGTCAGACCACGTATAAACCGTTATGATTATTTATGGTCCCCGTCATATGGATTTAGCCCGTCACAAAAAGGATATGGTTCAAATAAGCCAAGGAAAGTTTTTACACCATTCTAAATCATGAGATGACCAATCACCTCAAGCAATATACTTAAGGTGATTGGTCAAAATATATTATACATGGATCAGTTAGTTATTATCGTCACTGCATGTGCCACTATATCCAAATATAAAAATTACATCAAGAAAATCGAAGAAACATGGGGCAAACGTGCTGAACAACTCGGTGTTAAAGTACTCTTCTTCTTGGGTGAAGAAGATACGGATTTAAAAGGAAATCAATACGTGTACTTAAAAGGTGTTCAAAATGACTATTTATCTGCATCATATAAACAAAATTTGGGGTTAAAATATGTATATGATGCATATCATCCAAATTTTGTTTACTGTTGTGGTAGTGATACATTTGTTAATGTTGATAAAATGCTCGAATTAGTCAAAAGATATGATCATACCGATCCATTATGTATTGGAGGACATCTGATGATACGAAACATATATATCAATTGCCAACTAAAATCCATCTATAGTTTCAGTGGTGGTGGTGGGTTCATCTTGTCTCAATCAATGATCAAATCATTCTATCAACGTTTAGAGAATATGACATCCGAATGGATTACTTTAACTCTTAATGGTAACCCAAGTCTCACGACAGCTTGTGATGTGTGCATCGGATTCTTTGTCACAATACATTCTGGTCACTTGGTTTGTATGGATAAAAATTTTACTGGTTGTAATTATAATGGTAATACACCACTCGAAAATATCCCAATTTGTTGCCAAAATGTAAAATATAACAGAATTGTTGCATGTCATTACATGAGTTCAGATGATTTTGATATTTTTAACAAAATATTAGTCAACAATAATTATTTAGTTGATCAGCCCATTTATCCACATACTTTTTTACCTGATTGTACATTAGTACTCACCTGTACATCCGCTGAAGAAATCAAAAAAATTCCTCCTCATTTGTACGGATTTCCCTGTTACCAAATTTATTATTGTAGTTCTGAAACATTACACAAACTGGTTGATGCTCGAAAACGCTCCGGATACATATATATGACCATCTTTTATTGTTTCACAAATGATCAACTAAAACAAAATAAACTCACATCATATCATTATGTATCTCGAACAATTAAAAATAATCCGTTCAACACGAAAAATTTCATGTGGCTTGACATCGACACCTCACGTTTCAATATCGATCAAATTATGAAAATAATGAAACAAATAACTGATAAATTTCACGTATATATAACCAAAGTAATTAATAATCAATCCAGGCCTAACAAATACAATCTTTCCATATCACCTAAAGTATTCACTTGTGGAATAGATTCCGGTAATAAAATACTCAATAAAATCACCAGTTTGACAGAAATAACTAATATTACATGTGGGGATATAATCATTGAGGAAGCAGCAAATGCAGTCAAAAGTTATGGATCTGAAGAATATATTCTTGATAACTTCTTACGACCCTTGTCAAATATATATTATACATATTTCAATATATTGAACGAATATCAAGCATGCCACGCTTATGTGGATGCTTGTAATTTAGCTCAGTACATCCTTGATGGTTATAATCAAGGTGAATTACATATGAATGAAGAAACATATCTAAACATAATTTATTGTTATTATGTTTCTGCTTTTTATTGTCATAAACCTACAGCAAAAAATCTTGTTCATTTGATTGAACATCTTCGTGACGAAAATCCACGTTTTGATATCATATTCAATCAAAAATCAGAATTCTATGAAAAACAATTTGACTACATCAAATCGTTACCCTAAATCTCAATTGATTCACTAATCGACAACCTGGGAAATTTGGTTTACTTCAGTCCGGAAAAATTGATTCTGAAAGTAAACATTCCAGTTCTACTCGACCAATTTAAAATGGAGTCTTGCAATTGTGGAAATGACAATTATGCAGAAACACCTGTTGTTAATCGTGATGTCTTGATTGGAAAAGTCTCACCAATTCAACAGACTGTAAATAGTCGTGAAATATATAAACAACCCATACATTGTTTAGTTCATTCTGAAAAATTTCCAACAACAGGTGATATGGTATGCCACCTGTTGTGTACTGAAAACCATTAATTGTTTATCATTCACATCTATTTACAACAAAGAGATTTTAAAGTTTGATTAAGATATCTTAATAGACACATGCCTGTAAACACATTACTTGCACACAATATTCATATGGTTCATTCGAAGTCATATGAATTGGAAATTGTAAGATAACACTGACATTGTCCCTATGGTTTAAGATTGTTTGTGACACATCATAGCTCCCTTTGTCGTACGTCGGTATAAAACGACCTTCATTTTTCTTAAATACATTAGTGAACAATAAGCTTGCCAAAACATAATTGTTCGGGGAAATCAGTGGTTTATAATCATATTGGTTTGCTGTTATATCTCGTGGCATTTTATCATATAAAATATCATTTTTATACCTGATCATAAACTGATCAATCCATCGACATATGTGATATAACCGTGTAATTTCATCATGGGTTACATCAAAATTTATTCTGATATTCATAATACCTGTTGGGTATACATCGACTGGAATATGCATTATCTTCAGATATAAATGATCATTTGTATCTCGATAATACAATGATCCGATATTTTTTCCCCTGTCATCAATGTATTCATCACAACTATAGCGTTTAAGATAAACACTATTTGTGTCAAATTTTTCACTACCGATAATCTGTTGCATCATCTGATTTATGAGATTGATATAAAGAACACATGATTCAATTTTTATGATACACTCATGTTTTATTTGTAAAATCTCTCAGCTAAGTGTTACTGTTCAGATATTGGAGCCAACACATCAATCACTTCCTAATATTTTCGTAGGGTTTTGGTCATTATTTATTATCATGTATATATATATATACATGCATAGAACACACAGACACAGACACAGACACAAAACACATAAAATGGTTAATGTCCGACAATCACCAACAACCTCAGATACTGGTAAGTTACAATACATCTATTACAACACAGGTGACTATTCCTGGATACCCCATACGGATTGGCTTGACTTAATTAGTTCGAATTATCAAATTTTACATGGCAAATAACGATACATATTTAAAAGTATACTTCAACAAATTATACTATAATGAATCTAACATTAATTAGTGAAAATCTAAGTAAAATCATCAATAATTACCAAGACCAAAAAGATATTGATTTGTACATACCTTATTATCATGATAAAAATGCCACTAGAAGGGAAGAACTTATGTTGTGTCTCAAATTAAACACACAAAACTCGCTATTCAAACATATATTCATCATGAATGAATCAGACCCCAAACCTGATTTCATCGAAAAATCTGACAGGATTCAGATTATTAATTGTGGTCGGTTAAAGTTTCAAGGTATTTTTAAATATGCTTCTGAACTCTCTGGAAAGGAGACTACTAAAATATTAATTAACACAGATATTGTAATTGGTGAAAATTTCGATCAGCTAACACTAACCGAGAAGCAATTTATCTGTTTAAGCCGACATGATATTATGAGTGATGGACAATACAGGATCAATGTCGGTGGAGGTAGTCATGATTGTTGGATATGGAAGGATACTCTTAAGTCTGATATAGGACAATTTTTTATGGGGAAATTTTTGTGTGATGGTGTATTAACTAATGAATTATATGGTAATCATTATCAACTTAAAAACCCTGTTTATGACCTTAAAATTTATCATGTTCATCAGAGTGGTGTCAGAAACTACTCATACACTGACAAAGTTATTGGGCAACGTGTCGGTATTATTTTTTCAAAAAATGATGGTATATTCAACAGCAAAGATCTCTACAACGACGGATTTAATTGGTCATAAATAATTACTGTTTACATTTATATTTATATACAACCATTCATGGATTTATTTGTTGAATGATTATATATATATATGCCGACATACATATTTTTCGAGAATGCAACTACTTTTAACTATATAATTACTGACCAAGATGGGCACAAATTTGGTCAAATCAATGCTGATGGATATTATGGTATTAAACTAAATTATAGTCCAACATTTGAAAAAAAATATATATTTACTGGATCAAACGGGTTCTTCACAATGTGGTTGGGTGTTGATGGTCAAATCACGAAAATTTATCCCAATAATAGTGTTCATCTTGAGGTAAAAGCAGAAGAATACACAACACGCACGCAAATCTTTCCGCCACCCATTAAAACTTATGACAGAGTCACAGCCTGTTGCCACCTGTACGGACCTGTTCACAACAAATTATTAATCACCCCAGCGGGCGAAATTTATTCACGTGTAAACCCAATGTTAGCCCCTCCAGTACCAGACCGCTCATTACGGTTGGACTTTGTCTGAAAAATTGATTCCGTAAAATTCAGGGTAAATACAACATTTATCCAACGATTCTCAGATGACAGAGGATATGTTTGTCAACCGTTGTATTGTGTGTGGTATTGATATGGGAGAGTGCAATCCGAGGCAATACTGTATGAAACTTTATTGCCCAAAACAATTTGAAATGGATTCAACTGATGTTGATTCATCCACAGATGAACTTCTCGTCGATCTCACAGGGGACGATAAGCAAATGCCGGAGGTTATTGATCTCACTACGGACGATAAGCCGATGCCGGAGGTTATTGACATCTCGTCGGATGACGAGCAAATACTGGAGATAGTAACCTAACTATGAGTAATATATAAATAAAATTCATACTTTGTGACGAATTGGATATAATTTCAATCAAAATTATATCCAATTGTAGAATATCATCCTATTCGTTGTCATTTCTCAACGGTATATTTAATTGTCTTACTATTTTGTGTTGATGACATGCATCAGACAAATCATAAATATGTTTGTTCCACGTCAATAAGTCATAATCATCTAAAAACTTATTGGGGTCTAGTTTCTTGTCTAAATTCTGGTTGATTAAATAATTGATCCCCTTCAGATAACTATTTTGTAAATTATGTGCCAATTTACGACCAAATGCAGCACAATCATCGACAATTTTTTCATTATTTTCATTATAATACACAATCTTGGATTTTTCTTATTAGTGCGTATCATATTCCGGTCCATATATATTTTTCGATCAACCGACAGTCACCATTAACGTCGGAAAGTGCACAATCTTTGATATAATCCAAAGCAGTATTAAAATTACCCATCTTATCGGTCAACATATCCAAATAATTATCATTATTGGTCACACACACAATCTGCAACACATTGTTCGTTTGCGACTGTTTGAATTTAGCTTCCAATTTACGTTCCAATTTAGCTTCAAGTTTGGCCTCAATTCTCGCCTCTATTAATGGACTATCTGAAATAATATCATTCTTATTTTTCTCCTCTAAGCGAGTCTCTAATTCTTTAATTTTTGAGACTAATTGTTGGTAATTTGGTTCAGTCGAATCCTTCTGAACTTTTGGCAGACATATTGTTTTCTGGTGTCTGGACCAAGATGAGTAACAACTGTATGTTTTACCACAATATTGACATTTGTGTTTTTTGTTATCATCTTCATCAGTATTTCTCTGATGGATGGTTTCTTGATGTCTTTTCACATCATGTGCACGAGTGAATTCTCTTTGACATATCGTACAAAGATATGATTTTTTCATATGATCATACCATATATGTACATCATACATATAAATACATTTAGCGGATTACCGCTATACATTTTATGTATCATAAATATTTATAATATATTTAGCTATGGTCTCTAATTATGATATTCCTATATAATAATTATAATTATACATTGATTGCGCAAAAATGTATTATTGTGTAGCGCACAATTGAAATAATCATACTCGGACACATATGACACATATGGAATTATATAAAAAATATGATAATTTAACAATTTTTATCATAAATTTAACAATTTTGTATTAAAGACATATATGTCTTAATATTTTAACAATTTTTCACGACGTCATAGATTACGTCAATCATTTCCGCAATTGGTTTCAATTTATGATTAATACTCGATTTGTTAAGTTATTTTTCGAAGTATAGTGTTTGCGATTCATATGATAAACTATTTTAACGTGTCTATGCATCATAGCTTAACCACATACGATAATATAATTGATATTTATGTTAAACATCGTCTTCACAGTTTATCATTAATGATAAATCATTATTTAACAATTTACTATTTTTATGTGTATGATGATCAGAGAATCATACACATAATTCACCGAATATACTTTTATGATGACGTAAAAATCATACAATAGTATTATACAATAATTTGTATAATAAATGATTCATATACAACACAGTCACTCCTTTCACGCCTTTCACAATTTACAAAGTAAATTCCTTTTAGTACCCTTTTGTAAAAGGGTTCAACAATTTTAAAATTTTTAAGAGTTTTTTAAAATTTTAAAAATTTTCCATTTTGGATTTTTGAAATTTTTAAATTTCACAAAAATTCAACTTTGAGTTTTCATCCCAAAAATTTTAAAGAAAATATTCCCAAAGAAAAATTTGAGTTTCCAATTTCGTTTTTGAAAAAAAATGAAATCCACTTATGGGTTTTTTAAGGATTTAAAAAAATCATATTTTTGTGAATTTTATAAGAGACTTCAGGTCAAAAATTTGATTTGTCAAACAATTACATACATTAATTTAATAATATAATAATGGAAGCCAAATTTAACTCATTACGCCATCTTGTGACGAATCTGTGGTCTTGTCGTGAAGGTGGGGAAGGAGATAAACCTTTTGAATTAATGTTTGATTGTAATGAGGAGATTAAATATAAATTTCCTGATGGATGCGCATTTGATGAATTTGCTCTGATTGGTGGGGAACTATGGTTGACTGATTATAACATTGATGAATGTAACCCATCTTATGTTACTCAGGTTACCCTGAGTTTTTTCCCAACTATTATGGGATGGAATATTAATAAATTTGATCAAAATGGGTGCAGTAGTGTGCTGGAGAAAGATTGGTTTACCTACTCGAAATGGGAGTATGTTGGTTATGTGACAACATTTAAGTTTTTTGACTGTCATCTGGGTGATGAACTCAAAAATCTTGTTGGAAAAGAGCAAGCAGAGTCCATTATTATTGATTTGGATGAAGGTATAATTAATGTGGATGGGATTGTTCGCCCGATTTATATTGTTCCCAAATAAGACGATTGAGTGTAGATTTGTGTTAGAGACAATTAATGAAACTAATTTGTCTTATTGTGCATCATTTGGTCTCGAAGGGTTTCACTATTTGGCAAAAAAGCAGATGAGGATTCTTGTGCTAAATTATGACGCAGAACACGGTTAATTTGATTACAATATTATTATCTTATGAACTTTGATTTAACTTAAGATCATTCTGATTGGGTTGCGTTCCATTTTATCAAAGGAATGAAATATTATTAATATATGCCAGTTTTCTACACAATACATAGTCTCAATTGGGGACAAACTTTGACTCTCGGACAGCGAAATTGCCGCACTTTTATTTATGGAATGTGCATTTATGTATTTATTTACATAATCCTCAAAAATCTACAAATCGTTGGGTATATTAAAGATATGTATGATGCCCTCTATACAGGTCTAATTATTCTATTTGTTGCTGATATTGTCGTAATGGGTTATCTTTACAGGAATTATTTTGGACGAAGTATTGTACATGAAATATCAGACGAAGGTGTTAATCATGAATGGCAGTATAATTCTGATACACACACATATACACCCAAACCGCTTGAAGAAAAATTAAATGAGCGACTACAGGCGAAAAATCTCATAGAACGATACAATGTTTGTGATGAAATAATATCTCATCAGGTGAAAGAACAGGGTGATCAAATAAAAGCAAAATCAAAGAAAAAGTAGAAAAAAAGAAAGTTACTAATGCTATTATTGATGAAAAACTACGCATCAGAGCGGCAAAGCGCATACAACGATGGTGGCGTGATATATTATATCGACAACCCGACGGAATTTTTTTCAGAAAGTCATAAATTTATGTTTGTGGACATTGATAGACATATCCTCAGAACATTTTTACAAACGATAAAAGTGTCATTTTTCTTGAATCACATCCTCGTAAAATTGCTTGTACATATTGGTCGACTGTTTCCCCTAATACAAAGATGTGATAAATAAAATGATAACACCATAATTTACAGAAAATATCCACATATCCACATTGTTCATAAAGTTCTTGTATATTGATATGTACCACTGAAAATATTTCGTAGGATGAAAATATTTGTTTAAATCCAGCAATATAACAGGACATGGTTTGGGGTTTATAACTGGGATCGAAAATGTAAATTTGACGGGACTCATGATTTAATATCGCAACAAATACATGAGTAAGTGTGATTGCTTCCTTATTAGTTGTCCCAAGACTAACTAACTCAATTTGTAGACGTTTCGTGTTAACTGCGGGTTTATTTACTACATTTACTGATAAAATGCGGTCTATTTCTCGCACAGTTATCACGGACAATACTTTAAATTGTGATTGTTGTCTTGATAAATTTCTTAAATGTTCGATAAATTTGATAGGATAATCACTAATTTTTTTCATTCAGTGATAAACGAATCTCTGGTAAAAATCCCGCATTGAGTCCGTCAGATAATTCTGGTTTACGTAAAAAAACATTCATATAATGGTGAAGAATGTCAAAACACACATCCCCCTAGTCTTTTTTTCCCAGTACATAAATCACTATAGACTTCTTCAAAATAAAAATTTCGTCGTAATAAATTGATATCCATCTGTCCACTAAGCTTCTGGTTAAGATATTCAGCAATCACACCACTCAGTTTGTCGCATGTTGGACTAATTTCAATCCAATTTATTTCTGAAAGTGATCGTGCATTGAATAGGGCTAAAATTAAATCACTCATAGCTATATTTATGAGTTTTCAAAATTATTCCGAAAAAATATTTTGTAAATCACCCTCATATGTTGACCATTAACACATAATTATGAAGGTTAATTGGATGAATTTGTTGACCAAAGTGTGATTGTTACCAATACTTGATTGGTAACAAGTGTCCAGGTGACCGAATAACACTCACAAACTGACCTTACTTAGGGTACCGGCAAAATGAACCATAGATTATCACATTCACCACATGGTTCATCGTAAACAAAACGGCAACATGTACCTCTCAGTTTAAGATTATCGGCCACATGGCTGTCTTTATGTTCAGGACACACTTCATTCATTTTATGAATAAATTTGTTGACTATATCATTCCAAGTAGTTGCCTGGTCAATATATTCTGATCCAGCATATTGTCCGAATGAATATTCGGATCCGAGAATAGAATCAGATATCTGGAATAATATGTTTTAATATCTTCAGGAACATTATGAACCTCCGTTGTATCTTTGAAGAACTCTACCGGATCCATTGTTGTATTATATATGTATATATATAACAGCAAGGGATAATCATTTTTTGTAAAATAAACAATGTATCATTGTCGTTATGATTTATTATCGTTGTTCAGTATTTTTGTGTGTATATGTTCAACCAACTCAATATCATTCAGAATTTTTCTAATTGATGATATTTCACTTTTAATTAATGGTTCTTCCGCGAATTGTACCTCTATTTTTTCCAGATTGCTCTCTGTTGTCTGAGGACACTGTGCTTTGATACCCCAAATTATAATATATTTTAATACTGTCATTGAATAGTCACCGAATTTCCTAATTACTGTGATATTTCCTTGTAATATAGGATGATGTATTATTTTAATTAATTCGCCTGTATACTGTTGGGTTATTACTTTAAAGTTGGCTGGAATATAAGATATTATGAATGATTGAGGGTACTCAATAAATAAATCTTTATGTCTGACGATAAAAGTACCACTATATAGGAGAGTGACATATAATGTCCACAAATAACCAAACAAATAAATATTATAAAAAATAACTGCCATTAGAAAATTCCTTTCTGTCGGGTCGTGTATGAAGCTAAGAATAACATATAAATTGAAGAATGACTCCAGTAAGTAGACAATCCAAAAAAACATGTATATATAAAATCAATAAAATACAGAAAATGTAATTATATATATGCATGAATAATGATGTTAAATTTCATATGAAATATGAAACAACAGTGGATAAGATTGACTCATCCAATAATTTTAAAATTTGAAATGTTTGTTTATGTTATAAATATCCAAATATTATCAAAATTTCATCAACCCATGTTGAACAGATCAGAACCTATTCCCGTACCCATAAAAACACAATGTTACCCAACGACAAATGATGTTCTTGTCGTTGTACCGGAACTATATGTTTCGAAAATATTGGATACCTGTGATACATCAACTCCCGTAAGACCATTCACTGAACTTGATATTATACGGGCTGTAGACCCGATACCGTGCTATCACACACCGTGTAATTTAAATGTATCACCATTCAATCAGGTACCTTATTCTCCTATTGTTTATCGATGTGGATGGATTCCTAAAACCAACCGACATATCGGTGGTTTTGGATCAATTCAGCAAACTAAATTAGTCAGCGATATAATGACATTCACAATGGACCAAACGTCACACAGTACAAATATTAGTCCATTTACTGAACTTTTAGACACACATGTAAATAATTCGACGGAGTACATTATTTCACTATAACCCTCATCACTCACTTATGTTTCTACCCTAAACGAATCAGACTTATCGGAGATCTTAAGTGAAGTAGACAAACTAATTTAGGGATCTATTTGATTCATAAAATCAATGGTAATTCGCAGATCATTTTTCTCATTACCAATGAATTGTCGCTGGTCTAATTTAGCTAAGAATGCTCGGATTCTTAATAAGTCATCAAGATTGTTGGCAAAATCATAGACCGGAACAATGTAATGAGATGCCTGATACTTATCATACCACGAAATAAATCGATCAAAGAGCCGTAAAGATAGGTTTCGAATTAGCTGCCCACGATAACCAGTGGCCCAACTAATTATGTACTCCAGACTAGTTGTATTCCATTTGCCAAATTCTAATTCTGACTGAGCTAAGTTTGTATGTAAATATCTTATTAGCTCATCACTTGTCAAATTATCACCATATATGATTGTATATGTGAACTAATCATGTTTATATATATTTGAACGCATCGTGCGAAAATCTCGCTATCGATTACTCATTGATATCCATATGCCCACCAAATTTCAACATGACTAATTTTTTCAATTTAACATCAGAATGGTTTCTTTTCCACCATTTTTAATCTACGTATGGGTGAATCAAATGTATCAGTACCTAATGCAAACGTTCCCCAATGCATAGGAATAAGTGTGTGTGTGTGCATTTAAATCAAGAAAAGCTTGGCAAGCTTGCTCTGTACTCATATGTGAACTTCTCATCAAATGATTTGGTTCATTGGGACCAATTGGTAATAGAGCAACTTGGAGTGTTTGGAATTGTTGTGCGATAGTTTTGAAATGATCCCCATAAGCACTGTCTCCAGCAAAGTAAATATGACAACTGTTTGTGTGAATCATCCAACTGCCACATAATGTTTGATTGATATCGAAGAATCCTCGATTAGACAATGTTTTGCAGGCAACAAAGTAAATGTTAAATCTTGTGAATAATTGTATTGTTTCCACCATGTTAATTCCACAACATGGTTGAAGCCAATTTTGTGGCACAATTTCGACAACCCTTGTGGAACAAGCATAATTGGATCATATTTGAGTTGAAGAAATTTTAGACTGGGTACATCAAAATGATCACGGCGACTATGTGAGATCATCACCACATGGTTTTTGGTAAATTTTCACACTGTATACCGACAGGTGATTTACGGTGATAGATTACTGACAAATGGTAAAAATTGGATCAGTTAATACATTGAAATTTGCCAATTGCATTAAAAACGAGGAGTGTCCCAACCACGTGATACGTGGTGTTTTACTGTATTTAATTGGTTGTGTTTTGGCAACCCAATGAACAGGTTGGTTTGAATTAGTGTAATATTCTTTGGTATTAAGTTTCGTTGCTAGAAATATTTTTATTGATTCCATTATGTGATCCGTTTCTTCATGCTTAAAATGATACAGTAATATTATTACACAATTTATGACAAACACCAAAAGGAGAAAGATGACCAATAATTGCATATATACGTCAATTTCACATAATTTTGCGTGGTTAAACTCAAGCCACACAATCTATTACATAAATTGTCATGACAAAAATTATATGTATTATAATATTATACAGTATGAATAAGCAGTGTCAATTTATTAAACTGAATAGGGACCAATGTCTACGAAATGCCTCAAAACATTCGAAATATTGCTGGCAACACGGTGGTGAGGGGCACACACAAGCAACTGCTCCGCCAGGTTATCCACCATCAGGCTATCCTCCACCAGGTTATCCACCATCAGGTTATCCACCATCAGGTTATCCACCATCAGGCTATCCACCATCAGGCTATCCACCATCAGGCTATCCACCATCAGGCTATCCACCATCAGGCTATCCACCATCAGGCTATCCACCATCAGGCTATCCACCACCAGGCTATCCACCACCAGGCTATCCACCACCAGGCTATCCACCATCAGGTTATCCTCCGCCAGGTTATCCGCCAGCTGGTGCCCAACCCCAAGGACAAAGTGGTGTTGTTGCTGGTTTAGTGAGTGCCGCACCTGGGCTATTACGATCTGGGGCACAAATTGCTACCACAGTTGCCGCTATGAAGAAAGGAAAGAAACCTAGTTAATAGTTAATAGTTAATAGTTAATAGTTAATAGTTAATAGTTAATAGTTAATAGTTAATAGTTAATAGTTAATAGCATGATGATTTCTGTGAGGGGGGGAAAACCCGGTTGTTGGTATTAGTAAATGTGGAGGAATAAAATCTCGTAATATGGATATGGTCTTTGTTTTTTCTGTCACCTGATCGTCATTAATGTCATCCACAGGATAACTATCTGTTTGTTGATGATGTGTTTGATATTCTGTGTCGATAGGGATCGGTAGAGATCGAGAGATTGTTTTAGGTATTGTTGTACTTTCTATTTTAACTGGAGGTGTCCGTGACATGAATGTTGCATCATTGATCAAACAATAAGTCACTTTATGTGACATAATTTTCGGGTTCAGGTCTCTAATCTCGTTGAGTACAGATAATTGATGAGCCATAATTTGAGTAACAATATCTTCCGGATCCTGATCCATGATACCATAATAATTCGCAAACGAGTCTAAATCATCACGACTCAGTTGTCGATGATTGTCAACATTCAAAATACCCAACCTTAGTAATTGATAAGGATATGTAGTTGATCCATATTTTTGTTCAATCCTTTCTTCTGCATCTAGAATGCTATCAAATATTTGCATCAATGTCTGATCATTTTGTTGATTCAAATATTCTCTGCATAATTGTGTGAATTGTTCGGATTGTTGGACTATTAGTTCATCAATTGTTTCTGTGGGTGAATGATTGAATTTTGCTAAACAATCAATATATTGATCAGGATTACAACTGACATGCGGTAGTGCAATATTTATTAAAGTTTCATGGTTTGGCCTCCAATAACCTACACGATCAGTAATAACCTTTGAGAAAGTATAGGCATAATGCGGTAAATGTAGTGACATTGATCGACTATTCATATATTCTACATATGAATAGTCGATTTGGGACCCATTGCAATGGTGACATTGATATGTTTCACATTGATATTGTGTGCTAAATGGCAACACACTCATTTTATTGGTGATAATAAAAACCAAAAACAGAAAATAAATCAAATTTTCAAATTTATCCTTTATACTTCAAGCATTTGAGCTTTTCAACAACCACTTCTTCTGACATTTGCCCAGCAGTCATATAAATTTTTTCGACTTTTTCAGGGTCAGCTAAAATGTAAGTGATCACTTCTCTAAACTCATTTTTTTTGAGTGGTTTTTTCCTCGTTACACGATCCAAAACGAATTTGTTATTGCCTTTAATTAGTTCATTCAAACCATATAGTTTCATGAGGGTTTCCAGATCTTTCATATACATTGATGATTGAGTCGTCAACTGTTTGCGGATTTCATTGACCTTACCTAATTTTTCTTTATTGGCAAGATATGAATCCATTAATTGGATCATTTTCCCCCTGACTTGCTCAGTGATTTCAATCGGTTTTGATTCTTCAACAACCTTCGCGTCTTCTTGTTCAATTTGAGTAATTAGTTCATCCAACAATTCTTTTTCCTTTTCCTTTCCAAAGTTTTTCTTTTTGATAATTTTATTAAATTCCATGGCGATATATATTAATTAATTGAATATTTTGACCACTTTTAAACGAATTCTAATTTTGGCGAAAATTATGGTGTCGTGAAATCATCGAGTGATAAATTTTTGTCAAAATAATTCAGAAAAGATAGGGGACTATCTTGTAGAACATATATACAGCTTTTCAAAATACGTGTGCGTCCTGGTAGATGATATTCATAACCTAAATCACCTGAGCCAGTTAGGTCATAACATTCACGTAAGTCACATACATTATCACAGACAGATTCCCAATCGATTATCTTTAATACACTTTCGTGAAAGAAAGCATTTTTAATGTGTAGATCCCTATGTGCGACACCTCTGTGATTTAATTGTTGGACAAAATCAATCAATTGTTTCTTAATAATTTTTTTTTCTTCGATAGTGGCTCGATATGTCGACAATTGATTTGTGTACGCTGGCATGATTATGTGTGGTGATCGAAATAATAGTTTAGGTACATATTTAATATCATGGATTTTATCATAGAAATTTTTGATTTGATCATAGATTTCTTTTACATAATATATAACCATATAATCATTTAATTGATAAATGTCGTTATCAATATAAATCATACTCCCGTTAACATTACATTTTATGCTCCTCTTATGACTAATTATCTTACCTTTTTTTTGTAATATGTATATGCACCTGCCTGGATTAATATCCGATTGTGATGAACCCAGATGAACAATTAACTCGAAACCATATTGTTTCATAATTTTCGTAAATTCTTCCGGCGCAATCGTTGAATTAGTTTCGAAATAACATACATCATTAGTTATACCAGCTACAAGTCGGTATAAGTTTTCCTTATTAACATATGCATCTAATGCACAACAGAAAACGATGTCAGCACAACCATACCGTTCTAAAAATTCAGACAATAATTGTTTATCAATATCCATCTGTACAAATTGTAGACGATCATCTACCTGTAAATATTTAGCGAGTTGATTGGACAAGTCAACTCGTTGTGAATTATATTCGAAACCTATTGCTTTTAACGCGCTTCGGCGAATACTCTCAAAAGTTATTGCACCCAAACAAGAACCAATATCATAAACTATTTTACCGGTGAGTCTTTGTGGCAATAAAAATTCGTCAAAACGTGTCAATGTATTCCGCCACGCATGTGTTTTATTAAATTGTTCAAAATGATAAGACCCATAAAGAATATGGTTTGCGATTGGTGTATACTCTCGATATGGACCGGTAATGTCGCATAATTTACGGTATATTTGTTCCTCCATTAATATATAAACTTACAAATTAAAAAGATTTTGATAAACAGACGAACTAATACATTTGAGATATACAGAGATCGGTTTTAATAACTATACACACACACATTTATCACCCAATAAATAAATATTGTTATAATAACTAAAATCACATGATTATAATATAATGACAACTATAATTGGAAAAGGTGTTGTACCACCGGCCGAAGTTAAAAACATAATTAAAGATTTATTTGAAAATGAGAAGATTAAATATTCGGATCATCTCAAATTGTATACTTTTGCAAAAGTATCCCTAACTACCACTCAACAAAACCTCTTAGCGGCAATGTATCCAACTGGATACACGGCAGAAAATTTCTTTATTCTCTGTCAAGTGGATGTGATTGATTCAACAGGAGTTGTATCATCAACTACACTCAAATTAGTTTCATTTTTAGAAAAAATCATCAGAGATGGATTCATTTATGGTTATTATTTTGAAATCTCTGATCAATCCAGATTTGAACCTGATTATTTAGAAACAGCACACGGTCCTATCGAGATAGCGTCAGGAGCCAGTTTTGCCCCACTAAACTATCTAGAGGTATATAATGATATACGCGGAAATACGGTTATACTTGGTGTTGATTTGGATAATTCTTTGGCAAGTTTACAATATTCACATGAGAATCGTTATTATGCAGAAGATTTGTTGATTACAGGTATAAATGAACCAACCGTACCTAAAATCAAACTAACTGGATTATCAAAGAGCCTCAAAAATCAAGTGTAATATGAAATTTAAACTTTCTTTCATTTATATATAATGGCAGAATCTGCACAAAAATATGTTGGTAAGCACAGAGATTTTGAAATTAATCTCGATTGTTTAGCTGAGAAATTGCTGTCCAAAGGATGGATAATCACGGATTTTTTGGGTTCCGGAGGGGTTGGAGAAGTGTTTGCATTGTGTCAAAATCAACGTGATTGTACCAGAGCGATCAAAATAGAATCATTACATGTGGTTGGACGGGAGATTTTCCAACTGGAAGTCAATATGTTAACGCTAGCCCACGAATATGGTATCGCTCCAACTGTTTATGATTATTGGATTTGTCACAATGTATTTGTTGACATTAAATATACTCCTCACCGGACTATTAACACTGATGTCGGGTTCATTGTTATGGATCGATGGGATGGATCATGTGCAGATTTACGCACAGATTGTTACAACATTCCTAAGGATCTATTAATGGATCTTGCATTGAAAATTGATCAATTTTCGTATGAAACAAATTTATATAATTCAGACATAGGAACAACCAATATATTTATTAAAATGGATGAGAGTCACAAAGTAATTGCAGTCACTTGTGGTGATTGGAATATGGTCCACCAAAAACCGAAAAATTACACGATCAATACAGTCTTCGAAGATCTTAAAAAAGCAACCGGTGTCAATCTCATGTTTACGTATTATTATCAATTATATTCAAAAATGAAGAAACATGACTAATTGTAAAAATTGACGCAATTTGATTCATTACATAGTATATTAATTATGTAATGAATCCAGAAAATTTAGGAAGATCATTTCACTATAAGAAGAGAAAACAAGACAGACTCATCAAATTAATGAGACATATACATAGAGATTTACCAAACAATAAGTTATTAAATCTGAGTTTCAGGAATGGTGATCCTGAACATAGTCAATGGCCCTATGAAGAAGAGTGTAATTTATTACCATTATTAGTCGCTGAAAAGAAGAAGCCGATTGCAGGAATATGTCACCACATTCAGACAGTTCTGGAATCTATTCAAATACCCAAAGAGTGTAAGATATTTCTGTATAAAAATCGATGGAATATGTCTGTTTTACTGATTTATCATCGGGATGATAAATGGTTGAATGATGGATTAATTGGTTTATATGACCATATATTTGACCCGTTTGATCAAATGGGACAAATGTAACCTTATGGACGAATGGGTAATTTTAATCTTTGGTCGAGGTTCTCCCTTTTTGGAGATCCATTGTTGTTTAAGTTCAGGAGTCAATTGGTTCCATATGTACATTATTTTCGTTTCGTCTTGTGGTCTCAATCTATTGTTTTAGACATATTTTCTGATGACCATGAAGGTTGTGTATTGATAAAATGTAATCTGGGAATGACTTCTTCCAATGTTGGATTATACCATTTGATTGGAATAATGTGGTCAATTGCCCTAATATATCCACATGGATCACATATTTGACATTGTTTTCTCTGTTTCTCATGGGGACATATATTTCCTCCATGACATTCTTTACATGTTCGTCGCAGTTTTTCATGTTGACAGAAAGATGATGATCCACATTCCTTGCACTTTGAGAAAATTTACCATGATCATATAATCCTCCGCCACATATCTTACAATGTGTCCGCCTTATGAGATGATCACATATATTACCTCCATGACATTCGACACATATTTTTCCTTGATGCACTCTCTGCATGTTTTGTTATGTTCAGCGTTATTTTTGACCGAATTCACTATATGATTTATGCTTACCACATCTGCCACACTTTCGCCAGTCCATTTATAATATAAATAGTAAACAGCAAGCGGGTTGTAATCAATTTTGAAAAATACAAAAGTGCATACTGTGGGGATCGAACCCACTTCCTTTGCTTGGAGGGCAAAGATTCTTACCATTGAACTAAGTATGCACTTTTGTATTCACTTAAAATATTTATTTACTACGAGTAAAATAATACATATTATTTTAAGTAGTTTAAAAATTAAATAATTTATAATTTTTGTGGATAAATCACGAGTTATTTATTTACTACAAGTCTACTTGTAGATAGTTTTTTAAGTAGTTTAAGAGGGTGTCCAGAAATACAACATTGGTAAAAAATTCAAAAATGATTTACTATTCTTTCCAGTAAATCATTTTGAGTCATATCTATCAATGTAGTATCTGATTATTTTAGAGGGTGTCCAGAAATACGATCTTCGTTAAAAAGATTAAAATAATTTGTATTTTATATTCTTGCTTAAAATCAGATTCAATGTTTGATTTTAAGAGATTATTCGATAGTTTCTCAAAATTATCCTCAACCAAATTCTATAAGGATACGTTTGATCACTTAAAATCTACCTTCATTCAGCGGATTTCGGATGTGATTGAACAGCACAAAAAAACAACATGTGGTAGGAAAAGAACCATTGATTTGAAGCAAGTCCTCAATGGTATGTTTTTTTATTGCTGATAATGGTATGAAGATGTCCTACATTAAAGACCAGTTCGGGATTGCAAAAAGCACATATTACTATTATTTTAATTTGATTGCTAAATACCAAATACTAGAACAACTGTATAGAGAATTGATTGTTGAAAATACTACCTTAGGTAAGAATGATTTCGTAATTACTGATACATTCACTGTGAAATCCATGGACGGATCACAAGGATTAGGAAGAAACCCAACTGATCGAGGAAGAAAAGGACTCAAAGTGTCTTTGATCTGTGACCAAAAATTAGTCACGCATGCCGTACATGTGGTTGGTGCTAACATTCATGATGCTCAAATCTTACCAGAGACCATTGATGTATCCATGACAGATCTGACTGGTTTGAATTGTTTGGCTGATTCAGGATCTGCAGGCCGCAGATATATTGACCAGATAGAGCACAAACATAAGATACATCTCATCTCAAAACCAAAAAGAACAAGATCTCTCTCATAGATGAGTCATCACCGACCAACCGAAGAAATGACTATGCTCAATCAATATCGTAATCGAATTGAGCGATTGAATGGTAATATTCGAGGGTTTAGAGGACTGATGATCAAATACACAAAGACCGTTGATTCATATCGGACATATTTGTATTTAGCATTACTATGTATCACATGTTATCAATTGTTCGTCCATAAGTAAACATTCAAAGATTATCTCATGTGGTGTGACTCTGTGTGTTTCAAGTTTATAGAAAATACCTATGGATCATAATAAAATATTTATTTTTAAAATAATCAGATACTATATTGATAGATATGACTCAAAATGATTTACTGGAAAGAATAGTAAATCATTTTTGAAGTTTTTACCAATGTTGTATTTCTGGACACCCTCATAATCACATTTAGATGCAATTAACAATAAAATTGTCGCATTTTCGACGTCACTTTTATTTGGATTGTGTCTAAAAATGTGTAACTTTTTCCCTAACGAATCAAAAATCAGGAAAAACACTATAATATGTCTCATTGTCAATCGTTACAAAGAGATCAGTAATATTTGGGTGTAGTTGTAACACTTCCTCGACACGATCACGATACATTGTCGGATCACTGTGTAGATAATCACTTTTTCATGTACTGGATTGCGCTCCGAAAATCGATCCATCCAGATGCTGGTCACCTATGGCAATTCTTATTTTGTTTTGTTGGTGTTCAATTTGATATAAACTATCCATAAATTGTTCTTGTTGAAAAACATCAAATGAACTATTGGTTCGATATATCGATAACAATCAAAATCAATCCACATGAATTGGTTACTTTGATACAGATTTATTTGGAGTACACGTTGTATTAAGTTAAGTTTTGATGTAGTTACATCGCAGGGAATTAACAAATTATATGGTGATAACAATGAAGTTAATTGATTCAATCTGTTTTGTTCAATAAAAATAATTTTCGGTATTTTTAGTGATAATAATTGTTTCCCGTAATTAAGATAAGTAGATGAAAAATTCGAAATGGCCGTCACAATAGTTAAATTGTGTCTGAAATGAGGATAACAATAATAAACTATCTGCTTGTCATCATTGTAAATTAATCGTCCAATTTCAGTTGATTCATGGATAGACAGTTGACGCTTATCATGCAAAGTAATAACTAATTCTTTGACCACACCTGTAATGGATCAGTGAAGTGATCATTACTAATAATAAATGGAGGGGGTTTAACAACTCATTACAATTATCTGTAACATCAATATATACTTGATTTTTCCCATACTTGCATTGTGTATCATTTCTTAATATTATATAGTTTGTTATATAACAAACTCCGTTAAGATCACCCTTAAAGCATATGATCGGTTATGAATCGGATTACCTCTCCAAACCATGATCCGGTATTTTATCATTAAACTGAAACTTACGTGATTGAGATAATCATGCGCTCAGGTATGAATCGAACATACATCTTCAACTCATGAGGCTGGTATTCTACCATTAAACTACTGAGCGCATGATTATCTTAAAATGACATATTTAATAAATGTGCATCATAATGATGACAGCCAAGTGTTTTGGCTTTTTGAATTAATTCAAATCCTTGGCAGGTATCCTGAGGCACTATGTATCCAATCATATACCAGTACCCGAGTAGTGCTGTCGAATCTGGATCGTGTTGTGCTACATTAAAACAAATTAATTGTAATGCCGTCATCGGATTATTCTGGTAATCTTTACCATAACATAAACACAATCCCAGATTATATGCTGTACCAATATGTCCTTTCCTGCAGCAATTGTATAATACTGTATTGCTTTATGTACAATTCTTTCGATACCTTCACCTTTGTCATACATAAAAACTAAATTAAATAATGCATATCAATTAACATTTTGGGCTGCTAAATCATAAAATTTAATGGCTTCTTGATAGCTCTTTGACACCCCCTTTTCCATAATAATATAATACACCTAAATTATTATAAGCTTTCGTGTAAACCTTATCTCCAGCAATATGGTACAATAGGGCAGCGTTTGTCGAATTATATGGAAGACTGAGACCATTATCATAACACCAAGCTATATTATAAATGGCTGCTATATTGTCATTATCAGCGGCTTTAAACCATAATTTGCTCGCAGTATCAATATTATTTTCCACACGATCATGCCATGTACCCAATAAAAAACATGATTGCTATTATTTTGATGTTGTCTGCAGTAGGTAAGAATAACTTTGTGTCCGCATATTTTATGAGAAAATTCTTTGCATGCTGTTGATCGTCAAATGTTGCCATAGTGATCCGCTGAATCAAATCGTTATCGTCTGATCCAAAATGACTGTTATCGATATGGTTGAGATAACGTAGAATTAAAGATGTGAGCACACATCTGGACAAATTCGAGATAATCTCCCTGGCAAGTGCATACGTTTCTTGCAAAATATGTATAATTGAAGTAAGAAACGGTTGATCTTGTATGTCGGACATATCTTGATCAAATCAAGATCAATTCGGAAATTAGAAATCAAATTTAACAGTCAAGTGTATAGAAAATATAAATAAAGTACGGATGTTTATATTTTCAATAATTATTACAGAATCATATTCATTTTATGCGACCATTGGGGGCACTCCAGGGAGCACTCCTCCGGCAACAGGGATACCACCGAAACCGGCCATTGTAGCACCAATTCCAAAACCTGCACCTTGTCTGGTTGCAACACCAACAGCAGGGGCATATAAATCGAGAATGGCGAAGACTGCAGCGGCAGTTAGGGCAATCATAACGATCTCTTGAAGTGCGATCTTCTTGCGTGGAATTAGATATGCAGCGACTGCAACAGCACCACCTTCAACAATATACTTGATGACGCGAGCTATAATTTCCTGAAAATTGATTCCAAGTGAACGTACTGGTACGACTTGTTTGTCCTGGGATTCCATTGTGTTATTATATATATATATTAAAATATAAAAATTTTCTGACCTATTTTTAAAAAATTCCAAAGTCAATTGAACTAATTTTTAAAATTCCAAAGTCAAAATGAACTATATTTAAAAATGTGGTGAATGTAATGTATATTCGTTTATTTTTAACAGTTAAAATATTCCTATAAATTATAAATGTCAAATAACACACGTAAAGCTGAACATCTGAAAGTCGATCCTCCAGTGGTTGTCAATTGTAGTGGGCCAACAATGACCCAAAATTGGGCTTTAATTTCTTTCATTTCTCCGGAAGATAGAATCAAACAACGTTTCCTATACGAAGCGAATCGTTTCCTATATCATGATGTTAATAAACAAATTATGGATACTACTGCGCATCTTGTGAAGAATATCAATGCAGAATTTACACGTATAGTCGAGAAAAAAATCGCGTCATATAAGTCTTCAAAAGATCCTATTTACAAAGCAGTCGCGGACATTTTAGAATCCACGCGGAAAGAAATGACCATTAACGAAGATGAACAAGTCACCAAGACTCTTCGAACATACAAAATTAGTCAGGAAGAATTGTCAGACCGTTTCGATGCATATAAATCACAAAATAATAAAGAATTAGAAGTTGAATTCAATAAAGAATATACTGATGAGACGAATGTCCGGGGATTCAAGGTAAGAGGTGCCTATGATGATCTGGCCGAAGCAAAGGCACGTGCAAATACTATTCGACAAGAAGTTGAATCATTTGTACATACATTTGTCGCACCCATTGGTTATTGGTGCCCTTGGGACCCCAATGCTGATACCGTACAAGACCAAGAATATATGATTAATGATTTGAATGACATGATGCGCCAGAAGAAACGTAATGCCGAACAGAAGAATGAATTTTTCGAAAAGAGAAAACAAATGATGATGGATAATGCTAATCAATCACAAGACAAAGAACTGAAAGAAAAACTGTCATCTCGTCTCAAAGAGCAAAGAAATCAGAGAATGAAAAATAAATAGTATATTATATATTATCATAATGAAGGCAATTATTGTGTTGCTGTCGTTTATTGGTATTGTTGCGGTCATCATTGGCTACATCAACCAAATTAAAACTTGTCCACCTCCCAGAGTAGAATACCGTTACATTCCGAGAACATTTGAGGATGAGCAAAATGATCCGGTCAAGGTCACTAAATTATTCAGAAATATGTTTGAGGAACCGACACCATGGATAAGTGGACAAAGACTCGGATTCATTAAACCTAACATTTTCAAAATTAATCGTTTTAATATCTCACAATAAGATTTTGAAATGTTCATTTGAAAATTTGATTATTTTATATGATGTATGATACATATGTAGCATACATCAATATATGACTACCCTTGCACAAGAACTAGCATCGCTGGCTCGGAAAAAACATGAAGAACAACTGCATTCGATTGCAACATTCAATGATGTTTATCAATCCACTATAAATAACATAAAACTTGGTAAATGTGTGTGGAATACATCTTTTACTTGTGTTGAAACGGAAATAAATATGCAATTACACGAACCATTGATAGAATATGTTGAATTTTATTATGTCGCCACCGATTTCTGCAAAATCAATTAACCAAAAATTCCCAGAATGGGTTCAATTATGTGATGCTTGGTATTAAGGATAGTTTAGCCACATCAATTCAACTGACTGTACTTTAAGAATTTTTGTCCCAAAATGATTCTTATATTCAGTTTTAGTTTACAATAACTAATATTACAATGTATCACTGTTTCGATCCAGTTTTCGTGTATGGTATTAAGGAATCTGATGGTAATAATAATCATATTATTGGTCAAATACTTGAAGAATATGGAATTGAATGTTTTACAGATAGCATTATTCGAGATTACGCGTGTAACATAATTTATGGGGTTGCTATATCATTTGATGATATTGTAGCCAAGAAAAAGATTGATAAAATCGATGAATTTGCCAAGAAATTTAACTTGCCAGAACCTCAACATTACTTCGCAATAAGAGGTGATTTTGAACTCTGTCATGAATCATACACACCTGAATATTCATTATGAATCACAAACCCTTAATGATTCAAAAAAAGAATCAAATTCACGTGAGTCATCTTCTGACAAATTTATTGCTTGTGCAATAGTACTGTAATCTGCCACGTGGTAGATATTGAAAGTTATCATTCCTGTCTGATTCTGGGTCAACATTAATGCACCGCGGTTCCCAGATGATACCCATGCTGATTCGCCAAAAATCCCGACAATATATCGTCGATAAACAGGTTCTAATATGGTATCACATATGCACTTTGCATCAGGATGTGTTGCGTATAAAAAGTCGTGCATGATTGCTGTATCAACTGCAATCAAATTTGAAATCATCAATCCTGAACTGACTGCATCACATACAAATCCTTGTTGTACATTGTATTCTGTATCATTGAGAGTGAAAGAAACTGATTGTTTAATCAAATATTTGACATCACTAAATTGATCACAATGGCATCGGATGATTGCTTTTTGTTGTTGATTTAAAGGATACAAAAATTGTTTTGGATTGGTCAAATAACAGCAATCTGCACACCTTTGGTATAATTGACAGCAATAATTACCCATTGTTAATATATTAATAACGTCAGAAATTCTATAACAATAATCTAATCTTGTTCGAAGTAAACCAACAATGCACGACAGACGACGTGTAGTATTGCATATCAAAAATTCGGACACTCTAAATCAGATAGAGGAGATGCCATCAGAACGCATTGGACTCAATGAAACCCGTTCTATCACAGACAATGTTCATAAACTTGACTTTTGGAAATATAAAATATTTACACATTTTATACATATAGATGGATATTTTTGATCGAAAAACTTATAATCAATATACACTAAAACAGCGAAAAAATGTGCATCATTCATCTAATAGAAAAAACGATACCTTTGACAAGTTGTCGGACAGATTAATCAATAAATTATGCAAACATGAGCGCGACACACGTGAAACATTTGCGATGAAAAATACCATGAAATATTTTGTCAAACAAGAATGTGATAAAGTAACTGGTCATTTATTGGAAAAAAATGCAATTCACGAAGATGTTAACAATATCTTCAAACATCTCGTAGTCAGAAAAATTTATGATAATATTGAAGAAGATTCCCCATCAATTGATCCGATTTTTAAGAAAGAGATGACATCATTTATTGATCAACATATCGCATCATTATTTGATTTAAAGGATATCATACAAATCTTCGCCTTGTCCATATTAGGTAATAATTTGCCAAATATGCATGATTTCTTACCACAATTTGTCGAACAAACAGAAAAACTTATTAGTCGGCGAGTGACTTCATATTGCGAGGATAAGTTAATTGATAATGACATTATTGACCAACAAATTATTCAATTAGTTATGAATAATTATCTGTATTTATTGGATGAATATCTGGTCAGTAAGATGTCTGATCCGTTATTTTGTGAAAATATACAGGGATTAATTGATAAATCGATCGTTACTAATTTTGGTAAAGAATAATAAAATTGAAATAATATTTACTCATTTTATAGAAGTTTGATCATAATGGAAAATTGTGTAATGTATCAACATAATTCATCCCTTACGGATGAAATTGAACCACCAACAGCGAAGATTGAACACGATCATCCCCCTTATAATATCGATCATTAAGAGGGTGTCCAGAAATACAACATTGGTAAAAATCAAAAGTGATTTACTATTCTTTCCAGTAAATCATTTTGAGTCATATCTATCAATGTAGTATCTGATTATTTTAAAAATAAATATTTTATTATGATCCATAGATATTTTTATATTTTCTATAAACTTGAAACACACAGAATGACACCACATGAGATAATCTTTGGATGTTTACTTATGGACGAACAATTGATAACATGTGATACATAGTAATGCTAAATACAAATATGTCCGATATGAATCAACGGTCTTTGTGTATTTGATCATCAGTCCTCTAAACCCTCTAATAAAATGAAGGAACAAAATATTCACTATCTCACAGTTGGAGAAGATAGTGAAACTTGTCGAATCATCGCAACTGGGTCAATTGTCATTGAACTTAAATTCATTCACTCATGTGGGTTGGTCGGTCATATCGAGGATATTGTTGTCGCACCAGAAGCACGTGGGAGACATATTGGTCAACATTTAATTGAGCATCTCACACATATTGCTCAACAAAAGGGATGTTACAAAGTCATTCTCGATTTTGTTAACAAAGTCAAAGAATTTTATGAGAAATGTGGATATCAATCAAAAGGCATAGAAATGGCACACTTTTTGATCAAGACAATTTACTGATCCTTGGAGGAATTGTATAAATTTTTTCAGAATATTGTGTATTGGTCAATAGTTCCCATATAATCATTTTCTTTTCTGGATTGAGGGTGATATTCATATCTACTTTGAAGACAATAAACAATTTGCCGAATCCGCTGTTATGTTTCATCGGTAAACCCTTATTTTCAACGATGTAAACATCATCATCCTTAATGATTTCTGAGAATTGTAATGACAAACCTATACAATCGGGAAGTTTAAGTTGTCTCTCAAACCCGCACAATGATTCAGCTAAGCTAATTTGAATGAATGTTAGTAAATCGACAGGGGCCAACTTTCTTCCCTTAATAACTGCATTTCTCAGAAAAGTCTCATCTTGCAAAATACATATTTTAATAACAATGTCACCTCTATTGGGATTTTCTGGACTATGATGTCCTTCGTTTCTCATTACAATCACATCATTTTCCATATGTCCAACAGGGATCTCGAAACGAATAGTATGTTTATCTTTGGATATTTTAGTTCCTTTACATTTAGAACATGCGTGTTCAGTATTATCGACGCCCATACCTTGACATCGTGGACATTGTATTTGTTGTATAGTAATCATTGAACCCATTCTGTGTTGTTGTTGGACAAATTTTCTTCCACTGCATATCTTACATATTCTCGTTTTACCATCATCTGATCCGGTACCTTTACATTGAGCGCAAATTGAATTTCTTTCGATCACCTTTGACACCTTTTTACCAGTAAATATTTCGGATAATTTTATTTCTTCAACAATTTCCAAGTGATTCACCCGCATATTGTTGACATTAAATGCAAATTGGGTCCCAAATGGGAATTGTTGACCTCCAAATACACTACTAAATATGTTGAAAATATTGCCTTCATCGAAGTGAATATTATTTTTATTGAGACCATCTTTGCCGAATTTGTCATAAATTTCTTTTTTCTCTGGCGTTGAGAGCACATCATATGCTTCATTAATCTTTTTAAAAAGTTCAGCGGCTTCTGGTGACTTATTTTTATCAGGATGAAATTTCAAAGCAAGTTTATGGTATGCTTTTCGAATTTCAGTTGGATCAGAAGGTTTCATTAACCCCAAGATTTCATAATAATCTTCCGACGACATAATTGATATTATATGATTAAATATTAATTATGTTTTATGTAATTGTCATGTTAGAAATTAATCTTCATTCCGGCGATTAGATAAAGCGCATTTATAGCCATAGCAATAACGAAAATAACCAAGACAATTTGGATGTAATCAATAATTTCAAATATCTCTAATTTTGTGTTCAGAACACTTACACTTATTTAGAGGGTGTCCGGAAATACAACATTGGTAAAAATTCAAAAGTGATTGACTATTCTTTCCAGTAAATCATTTTGAGTCATATCTATCAATGTAGTATCCGATTATTTTAAAAATAAATATTTTATTATGATCCATAGGTATTTTTATTTTCTATAAACTTGAAACACACAGAGTGACACCACATGAGATAATCTGTGGATGTTTACTTATGGACGAACAATTGATAACCTGTGATACATAGTAATGATAAATACAAATATGTCCGATATGAATCAACGGTCTGTGTGTATTTGATCATCAGTCCTCTAAACCCTCTAATATTACCATTCAATCGCTCAATCCGATTACGATATTGATTGAGCATAGTCACTTCTTCGGTTGGTCGGTGATGACTCATCTATGAGGGAGATCTTGTTCTTTTCGGTTTTGAGATGAGATGTATCTTATGTTTGTGCTCTATCTGGTCAATAGATCTGCGGCATGCAGATCCTGAATCAGCCAAACAATTCAAACCAGTCAGATCTGTCATGGATACATCAATGGTCTCTGGTCAGATTTGAGCATCATGAATGTTAGCACCACCCACATGTACTGCATGCGTGACTAAATTTTGGTCACGGATCAAAGACACTTTGAGTCCTCGATCAGTTGGGTTTCTTCCTAATCCTTGTGATCCGTCCATGGATTTCACAGTGAATGTATCAGTAATTACGAAATCATTCTCACCTAAGAAAATATTTTCAACAATCAATTCTCTATACAGTTGTTCTAGTATTTGGTATTTAGCAATCCCGAACTGGTTTTTAATGTAGGACATCTTCATCCCATTATCAGCAATAAAAACATACCATTGAGGACTTGCTTCAAATCAATGGTTCTTTTCCTACCACATGTTGTTTTTTGTGCTGTTTAATCACATCTGAAATCCGCTGAATGAAGATAGATTTTAAGTGATCAAACGTATCCTTATAGAATTTGGTTGAGGATAATTTTGAGAAACTATCGAATAATCTCTTAAAATCAAACATTGCATCTGATTTTAAGCAAGAATACAAAATACAAATTATTTTAATCTTTTTAACGAAGATCGTATTTCTGGCCACCCTCTAAATAAAAAGGTTTGGGCATTTTCGTAAAATATTTAAATAGTAAACCACATTACAAAAATATTATATGACATTTGTTCTCATTACAAATTGACATTTTAAATAGGCATGTGTAATTTTACATAATTTCTCAAAAATTTGATAGATGTTTCGTTGAGGATAAGATAGCTAATTATATCTATGTCATCTACTGATCAAAACATTTCCACTCTTATTGCGGAAATTCGTCGAAAATTACATACAGTGATGGATTCATTCTCATACCAGCATTCCTTGCAATACAATCTAATCAGTCAGAAATACCATATGATAAACTCAAACATTTACTTGATTTACTCAATGAATATATCAACGACTATAATCGATAAAAATTTGATTAGTTGAGATAGTTGATTTTTATCATTCAAGTATCACTGCAATATGATGTGTACAATGCTACCAGACGAATATTATGATAACGATATTCATATATGGTTCAATATTGATGGTGAGTATGATGAAAGTATTTTAATTTTTCGGTTGATTCGAAAATGTTGGAAAGAAATACATCATGGTAATACGCAAAATATCTTGAATTAGCATTCCTATACAGGGACATGGATGGTATGTGGGATGGTGATAATTCGATGGCTTTGAAATATTACAAGGTGGCAGCTGATCAAGGTAATATTGAAGCCATGAAATATCTGGGGCAATTTCTGGATGATGCAGAGAATCCCTTAAATATTATAAAATGGCACTTGAAAAAAGTGATGTCAGCGTGTATCTGGATATGATCAAAGTATATGATACGTATTATGAGGTAGCGTGTAAACAAGATGATCCTATTTAAGATCATCTTATTTAAGATCGTCTGAAATTAAAATTTATACATTAACTAATGTAGCTTTATTTCTTTGAAATTGCATTGTTACCGGCTGATCTGAAACATGCATTTGCTGGAAAATTGATTTGGACAATTCTGTCTTGACTCTTTTCTGTGTTTGGCGTTCAGTTTTTTGAGATTTACTGGAATTAGTTTTCATATCTTCATAAATTTGGTCGAAATTGGTTTCAACATAGTTTAAAATGAGATTCTCGATGGCCCATTTGAAGAATTTTAGTTGACAAGTAGCTGTCTCAAAGGCAATCTTAGATCCATCAATTGGAGATTCATATTCCAACATAATTAGATCACCCCGGCAAAATGGGTCAAATTCTTTCTTTTTACATCCTTTTAGTTGTGCTCTATAACTCCGGAAGACACAAAAATTTTCAACTGTATTATTCGGTCTTTTAATGTTATAACATACATAATTTTTCTTGGCATAATTAGTCACGAACCAATCGAATAACCTCAATGGTATATTATTTGTTTTAAAAACGACTATATCCACAAATAATTTAAAATTTGCTTCCTTTGAAAAAAATTCAAGTAACGGACGGATCACATGTTGTTCTCTACTTTTGATTTGTTGTGACATAATCAAAATGATTATATTTAATAAATAGTTATAATCTTTATGTCATTTTTGAACGAATATTATTTATTATTTGAACACATGGCGTTGAATGGACCGATGCAAATATGATCTATAAATTTAAAATTTTCTATATTTTGCTGAATTGGTAGAAATGATCCATTGTCAAAAATTGATGTCATATTATGTACTTTAATTGATCCATTAATCATTAATGGGTAATTGGCGTCACATAAAAATAATCGGAACAATTCCAGATCAATATGATCTGGAAGAAATTAGAAGTTTTACAAATCAACATGAACAAATTATGTATTTTCAATCCAAATAATAATGGTATTATGGGCATCAATGATTGGATTAGTAGGCAAATATCTGTTATAGGTAACATAGGCAAGTGTTCACTAAGATGGTGTCCAGAAATACGATCTTCGTTAAAAAGATTAAAATAATTTGTATTTTATATTCTTGCTTAAAATCAGATGCAATGTTTGATTTTAAGAGATTATTCGATAGTTTCTCAAAATTATCCTCAACCAAATTCTATGAGGATACGTTTGATCACTTAAAATCTATCTTCATTCAGTGGATTTCAGATGTGATTGAACAGCATAAAAAAACAACATGTGGTAGGAAAAGACCCATTGATTTGAAGCAAGTCCTCAATGGTATGTTTTTTTATGGCTGATAATGGGATGAAGATGTCCTACATTAAAGACCAGTTCGGGATTGCAAAAAGCGCATATTACTATTATTTTAATTTGATTGCTAAATACCAAATACTAGAACAACTGTATCGCGAATTGATTGTTGAACCTACTACCTTAGGTAAGAATGATTTCGTAATTACTGATACATTCACTGCGAAATCCATGGACGGATCACAAGGATTAGGAAGAAACCCAACTGATCGAGGAAGAAAAGGACTCAAAGTGTCTTTGATCTGTGACCAAAATTTAGTCACGCATGC
>Ga0209450_10000083_pt1 | contig 58618 bp, 36 predicted proteins | sample FrelakmetLWP11LW_FD_187149 | JGI IMG/M metagenome (GOLD analysis project Ga0209450, IMG submission 187149) | Freshwater lake sediment microbial communities from the University of Notre Dame, USA, for methane emissions studies - LWP11 LW (SPAdes)... | ecosystem: Environmental > Aquatic >... | reverse complement strand
CCTCCAGCCTGTCATGGCATAACCTTTAGATACTCCATTGACTGTGATCACTTTATCATAAATAAAGTCGAATGAAGCCATACTTACATGTTCTCCTTTGAAGAGTATATGCTCATATATCTCATCTGAAATAATGTAGAGTCCTTCGTGCTTTTTTATCACCCTTGCGATCTCTTCCATCTCCTCCCTTGTATAGGCCATGCCGGTTGGATTTGACGGTGAATTAAAAATAATAAGCCGTGATTTCATTGTAATTACAACCTCGAGCTGTTCAGGAAGTACCTTGAAATCATTTTCCAATGTAGTTTCAATGACAACCGGTTTGCCTCCTGCCAGAAGGATCTGATCGTAATAGCTTACCCAGTAAGGCGCCAGCAGAATAACTTCATCTCCAGGATTAACGATAGAAAGGATCACATTGATCAGGGAATGTTTCCCTCCGGCCGAAACAACAATCTGTTCCGGAGCATAGTTTATCCCGTTCTCCTGCTTGAATTTCCTGGAGATGGCTTCCCTGAGATCATTATAGCCGGGGACAGGCGGGTATTTTGAATAATTATCATCAATTGCCTTCTTGGCAGCAGTCTTTATATAATCAGGCGTGTTGAAATCGGGTTCGCCAAGGCTCAGGCTGATAACGTCAATTCCCTTTGCTTTAAGCTCACGGCTCTTCTGTGCCATTGCTAGTGTCTGACTTACTGATAGCGATTTAATGCGGTCGGAAAGATGTTCCATACGAATGTTTGGAGTTTAGAGTTATAAGTTCAAAGTTGAAAGTTAAAAGCTAAATTTGAGAATAAAAAGCTAAGTTTGTCCTTTGTTAATAATTTGAACATAAATGGAAACGTTATACGATATCATAAAAATGACGATCCCGGCGCTGCTTGTTTTTCTGACCGCCTGGGTACTTATAAGGAACCTAATAAAAAATGATCAGGACAAGCGCAGGCAGGAGCTTGTTCTGCAGAATAGCCGTACGGTAACTCCCATAAAACTGCAGGCTTATGAACGTATAGTCCTCTTTCTTGAAAGGATATCATTGGAGTCGCTCCTCGTAAGGGTAAACACGCCTGGCATGACAGCCCTTCAGCTTCATTCAGCTCTCCTGACGACAATCAGAAGTGAATTCGAGCATAACCTCTCACAGCAGATCTACATGAGTCCACAGGCCTGGGAAGTTGTGAAGAATGCGCGCTCCAATATGATCAAAATGATCAACAGCGAATTTGAGAAGGCTAAAAAATCAGACAATGCGATGGAATTAAGCAAAAGGTTGCTTGAATCCATAATGGGAATGGATATCGAACCGACCAGGGCGGCGATCGATTATCTCAAAGGAGAAATTGGAAGAATGATCTAGAGATGTCATGCAATCATGCAATTATGCAATCATGCAATCTTGCAAAGAGAAACGATCGCACGATTATTAGAGCAGATCAACAGACCTTTTTACAAATGTAGCCAGCTCCTCCCCTTTCAGCATATTGTTTGCAAGCAGGGCAAGATCGATAAGTTGCTTCACTATTTTGTTTCCGGAACCGTAGGATTCAAGCATCTCTTTTCTTTTATTCTCAAGATCGCTGAGTTCTTTGCGCAGTTTTTCAAGGTCATCCTTCTCAACCTGACTGACCTCCTCAGGTTTTTTCTTGCCGTGCTCTTTTTCCATGAAGTCAGCTTCTTCCTTCACCTTTTTGATCCCGGCACCGTTTTCAGCAAGCTTCTGTCCTGTTTCCTTCTTAAGGCCTTCCGAAACCTGGACAACTAGAGGATGATTTGGATTTACAACAAGGTTGTAGCTGTCAGGCAGGTCGCCGTAGAAATTCATACCGCCTCCCATCTGCGACATATCCTTCATCCTCCTCATGAATTCCGATTGTGTAATTATCACCGGAGCCTCATTTTCATCAAGTGTCTCAACAACAACGTTGTATATCTCCTTCGATTTTGTCTTCACATTAAATACGCTTCTCAGGTCATTCTTCTCGTCACCTGTAAGCTTCGACTCTTTAGGTTCTTCTTTCTGTATAAGTTTGTCGATGACATCGGAATCAACCCTGACAAACCTGGAATCCTTGAATTTGGATTCAAGGTAGTTGATGAGGTGTACATCAAGCTGTCCATCGAGAAGGAGCACGTCGTAACCTTTGGCTTTCGCCTTTTCGATATAGGTAAACTGGTCGGTTTTATTTGTTGAATAGAGATAAACAAGGGATTTATGCCTGTCGGTTTGGTTCTCCTTTATCAGCTTTTCGTATTCTTCATAAGTAAAGTACTTGTCATCAGTATTTTTAAGAAGGGCAAACTTTGAAGCCTTTTCATAGAATTTTTCATCTGTTATCATTCCGTAATCTATGAACAGCTTCAGGTTATCCCATTTCTTTTCGAATTCCTCTCGATTGTTTTTAAATATCTCGTTAAGCCTGTCAGCGACCTTCTTGGTTATGTGGGCCGAGATCTTCTTGACGTTTGAATCGCTCTGAAGATAGCTCCTTGAAACGTTCAGAGGTATATCCGGTGAGTCGAGGACTCCATGCAGAAGGGTCAGGAATTCCGGCACTATGCCTTCAACAGAGTCTGTCACAAAAACCTGGTTGCAATAGAGCTGGATCTTATTTTTCTGGATCTCTATATTGTTTTTGATCTTCGGAAAATAGAGTATTCCTGTCAGCTTGAACGGATAGTCGACATTCAGGTGAATATTGAAAAGGGGTTCATCTCCGGCCGGATAAAGTTCCCTGTAGAACTTATTGTAATCATCTTCTTTAAGCTCGGAGGGTTTGAGCGTCCAAGCAGGTTTTATATTGTTGATTATTTTATCTTTTCCGGTGTCGATATATTTCCCGTCTTTCCACTCCTGTTCTTTTCCAAATGCTATCTCAACAGGGAGAAACTTGCAGTATTTCTTCAGCAGCTGTTCTATCTTGCCGTCATCCAGAAAATCCTTCGATTCCTTATCAATATGGAGTATAACATCCGTTCCGCGATCTTTGCGATCAGTTTCCTCTATAGTGAATTCAGGGCTTCCGTCACACGTCCATTTAACAGCCTGTGCCGCTTCCTGCCATGATTTTGTTATCACTACAACCTTTTCCGACACCATGAAGGAGGAATAGAATCCAAGTCCGAAGTGGCCGATTATAGAGTTTGCCTGGTCTTTATACTTGTCGAGGAAATCATTGGCGCTCGAGAAGGCGATCTGGTTCAGATATTTGTCAAGCTCCTCCTGTGTCATCCCTATGCCATTGTCGGATACTTTTATAGTTTTCTTCTTTTTGTCCACGGCAATCCTTATTGTCAGGTCTCCGAGTTCACCCTTGTAATCGCCGGCCGATGCCATGGCTTTCAGCTTCTGGACTGCGTCGATTGCATTTGATATAAGCTCCCTGAGGAAGATCTCATGGTCAGAATAAAGAAACTTCTTGATTATCGGGAAGATATTCTCGGTGGTCACACCAATTTTTCCGCTCTGCATATTAATAAAGTTTTAATGTTTTACCTGATTTAGCTGCATACCCCTTGTCAAAAGATATGCCAGCCGGAAAAATATGACAAATAGTCATTAAAGCAATTTCAAGACCGCCCCCAACCCCCTGAAGGGGGCTTCAAAAAGCATTGGTATTAAGGTCCCCTTCAGGGGAATTAGGGGCAATTCAGAAATATTGCGGCAGCCGGAACCAGGCGACAATTATAAGTAAACCTACAAGAACAAGAAATCCCAGGAGGACATAAATTGAGATATTTCTCCGTTTCCTGAAGATAACGATACTCTGTTCGCTTATCAGCTTCTTGACTGCATTATGAATACGAAGGACCGTATTGGCATTCCTGGGGATATATGCATCGATATTGAACCTGACAGATTTTTTTAGATCTTCCACTTTGTCCGGAGGGATCAGAAGTATCAAGCCTGTTCCCGGATCGACCTTCTTGATATCAATGGTCATCTCCCCGACCATCTCAAACTGCTCCCTGGCGTCAGGAACGCCTATTATAGCCACCTTGCATGAACTCTTTTCCTTTTCTTTCCTGACGTTATCCATAAAATCCTGGACATTATGGAATGATTCGACCTTGTACCTGCTAACATCGGAAAATCTTTTGCGTATATCCTCGGTGAAATTCCGGTGATCGTCATAGCATAAAAGATATGTCATTTTTATTCCTGCCATAAGATGCTGTTTTTCAGATTAATCTGTTATTTCTTAGCATTTCTTGCATCAATTCCGGTTGTGAATTTCCATATTCCTTTTTTATATACATAGCCGTCAAAGGAGCGTCCTGCTCCCAATGATTCTGAATCCCCGTCTCCGGTCGAGAATGAATCGAGATGGTCAAAGACAATGATCCTTGGAGAGTTGAACCTGAGGGAAACTATACTCTCAGCCGAATACTCAATCACCTCCCTGAGCTTTTTTTCATTCTCCCTTACAAAGATATCCTTTCCGAAAACAACTTCACCTTCCGGTGTAAAGCTCAGCACTTCGATTATTTTTCTTGAAACCATCGTGCTCCCGAAATCAAGACCCAGAAGGATATAATCTTTTTTACATGGCGCAATTGCATAATATAGTGCTCCGTACCAGTCACCGGCAGTATAGGATCTGTCAGTCGCAATCTCTTCCACTTTATATTCTCCGGTCAGCTTTGTGACCTTATTACTGTTTCCCTTCTTCATTTTTCTGATCAGATAGCAGAAGTACCTGTTGGTGCCGTCGCGGAGCATCAGGTTCCAGGTTATTAGCTTTACACGTGAGTCGGATGAAGCAGACTGTCCCAGGAAACGAAGACTGGAAAATTTGTGAGAGAAAACCGAATCTGAAGCAGCATAGCCGTCTATTATCAGGATTATCGAGTCGTTGAGCCTTTCCTTTTCAGCATCGGAGCTTGTAAAAAGAATCCTGTCGTAGAGCCTCATCAGCACAGATGATAAATCCTTTGACTGGCCTCTGACTTCAGGACCGGTAAAAAAGATCAGTGCATATATAATAATAAGGTATGGTTTTAGCTTCATTAATTAGCTGTTCATATAGTATCTTCAAGCAATGATAATAACTGTCTGCAGGCATACTTTATTTCATCATCGCTGATAACAAGAGGAGGCGCGATCCTGAAAGCATCGCTGCAAAAAAGGAAATAGTCGAGCACAAGTCCATGGGACGGAGCATTTGCTATAACTTTCTGAACATGCTCAGGACTCCTGAGCTGAACTGCAAGCAGAAGACCCTCTCCCCTGATGTCTGCTATCATCGGATGATTCAACTCCTTTTTGAAGAGTGCTGATTTTTGTACGCACGACTCTGCCAGCTTCTCCTCAACTATCACTTCCAGCGAAGCAAATCCGGCAGCACAGCACACCGGGTGGCCTCCGAATGTGGTTATATGTCCAAGCTGTGGATTATTTATCAGCGAAGACATTATTTCGCGCGATGAGATGAAAGCGCCAAGTGGCATTCCACCTCCCAAAGCTTTTGCAAGGACAAGGATATCAGGCACTACACTGTACCTGTTGATGGCAAACATGGTGCCGGTACGCCCGAAACCGGTCTGAACTTCATCGAAAATCAAAAGAGCACCATGTTTGCTGCATCTTTCCCTGATAAGTTCAAGGTATCCCGTCCGGGGAAGTATTACGCCGGCTTCTGCCTGGATCGGCTCGACTATCACGCAGGCAGTATGATCATCTATCCTGTTGAGCGAGCTGAAATCATTAAAGTCGATCTGTACTGTGTCTGGTATCAGCGGGCGGAATGCATTTCTGTATTTCTCATTCCCCTGAACGCTGAGTGCGGCATGGGTGCTGCCATGATACGAGTTTGTGAAGTATATGATCCGGCTTCTTCCCGTATATCTCTTTGCCAGTTTAAGGGCGCCTTCCACAGCTTCGCTGCCGGAGTTTACGAAATAGATGCTGCACAATTGCTCAGGAAGAAGAGATGCTAGTCTTTCAGCGTATTTTACCTGTGGAGACTGGATCATCTCTCCATAGACCATGAGGTGGAGGTAGGAATCGACCTGGTTTTTTATTGCTTCCACGACTTTCGGATGCCTGTGCCCCGTGTTACTTACGGAAACGCCTGAGACCAGGTCAAGGTATTTTTCACCTGAGGGACCGTACATAAATGCCCCTTCGGCCTTTTCAATCTCAAGCATCAGGGGGGCCGACGAAGTTTGTCCGAGGTGAAGAAGAAAAAGTTGACGGTTGGTAAGCATTAAAGATTATAATTACCTGGCCATTACGTTAATATCGTTCAGAAGATCTTCTCTGAATGATTTTCCGACAGGTATGCTCTTGGTTGTATCTCCGACAGTCAGGTCGAGCGAATTTTCTTTTATGGCCTGGATCATGCTCTTATTTATGATGTATGACCTGTGTACCCTGATGAAGATCCCGGCGGGAACCTGGTTCTCGATGGCTTTCATCGTAAAATGAATGGTAAATTTGTCATCTTTGGTGACCAGGGTAACGTAATTTTCAAGAGCTTCAATAAAGATAATATCTTTCAGCTTGAGCTTGACAAGGGATGAGCCTTTCTTAATGAATATCTCCTCATCGCCTGTATTGGACACCTCTTTTCTTGAATAGTATCTGATGGTTTTGTCGATAGCCTTGCAAAACCGTCCGTAGCTGATAGGTTTAAGGAGATAGTCGACAACATTGAAGTCAAATGCTTTCAGGGCGTAATCCTCGCCTGAGGTCACAATAATTATGTTTGGTGGAACGTCAAGGCTGCCTATGAAGTCGAATCCGTTAAGTTCGGGCATTTCGATATCGAGGACGATCAGGTCGATATCCTTCCTGTCGGTGATGACGTTTCGTGCAGCGATTGAATCGCTGTAAGTGCCAATAAGGTTAAGGGAAGAAGATTTATTCACATAACCTTCAAGGAGCTTGCAGCTCATTTTGTCGTCATCAACGATAATACAATTCATCCGCTACATTTTTGGACAGACTCAAGTAATCAAAAATAGTAAAAAAAATTCAAAAAGTATATTATTTAAATTTTAGTTTGATTATTGAAAAAAAAAGAGGGGTGTCGAAACACCCCTCAGCAATCTCAATCACTTAAGATTAAAGACCTTTGTCAAGAGCAGGAGCTGCTTTGAATTTAACGACTTTCTTGGCAGGAACGTTCAGTTTAGCGCCTGTACGAGGGTTGCGAACAACTCTTGCACTTCTTTTTGCTACCTTGAATGTGCCAAGGCCCGGAAGCTGAAGCCTCTGGCCTTTTTTCATGGCTTTTCCTACTGAAGTAACAAATGAATTCAGAGCTTTCCCTGAATCTTTAATTGAAAGACCTGCATCCTTAGCAATTGCAGCAACTAAATCTTTTTTTGTCATGGTAATAAAAATTAAAGGTTAGACCATTTTTACTAATTGAATACAAATTTATTTTATTTTAAATCATGTGCAAATTTATTTTGTCGTTTTTCCACAAATAATGCGGTTTTTAAGCTAAAATACGCATTTTTTTCAATAAAAATCCCTCAAAGGTAAAAATGTCTCTCATCCCCACCAGTAGTCAGTTTGAGGATATAATGGAAGAGAAGATTGTTGACAGAATGTTTATAAAGTTTGTAAATTACTGAATATTAGCTATTTATGTCAGGTGATTTCATATTACTCCGTAAAACGATGTATCCATTTGGAAGGACAGGGCATTTTTCTCAAGTATTAGTGAATGGAAGGCGAGATTTAATTTATTATTGATGTCATCCCGAAGAAGTGAGGTATCTCTTCCTTTCTTCAATTTCTGTCTGGACCATGTTTGAATGTTTCTAAAAACAAAAATCCCCCGGCTATGCCGGAGGATTGAATTGATTTGGCGGAGAAAGAGGGATTCGAACCCCCGGTTCCGCGGATGCAGAACAACGGTTTTCAAGACCGCCGCATTCGACCGCTCTGCCATTTCTCCTGTTATCCGCCATTGTTGTATCATAGGCGAAACGCCGCAAAGGTAATATTTTTTTGCTTTGTAAAAAGCCCGAATGAGATTTATGTACCGGCGAACCATTCGGCGAACCAGCAAGATCAGAATGTTATAGGTAATTAATTATCAGATTAATAGAAAAGAGGTTCAAATCCCAATACACATTTACCCAAAAGGGCAGCTTTTCAAAGGAACCAAAGAGAATATTTACTTTTTTTCAGGAGAATCCTGATGAGTCTCCAACTGTTTATCAATCTCCTGGATAACATCATCAATATCGACGTTCTCCTGAGCATTATCCTTGGACGGCCCTTTTGCTTTTTCAGGATCGTCCTTAGGCTTCATATCCTGTTTTTGTCTGAAACGCCGTTTCATGATAACGCTGATTTCAATCTTACATACTTATCCATGCCAACAGCATCGATACCCTCATTCTCAATGAACTCGTTCATTGGCTCCTCATGATCTAGACCAATGTTTTGTTTGAACACCACATCAATGGCATCAAGTAAATCCTGTTCCTTCACACCACCCGGATTTTTTTCCGGTTGATCTGAGTCACGGCGGATAGCCAGAGTCGTTGCCTTATCCACAATACCGGCAATCAAAGCACCATTGACAATATGCTTAAGCAGAAAATACTTCGGTGTTTTAGGATCTTTACGATCAATGATAGTATAATACTTGTACTCATCAGAGAACAACCGTTTCGCAGCAGAAGCCGCAATATCTTTCTTTTTCAGACCATCTGCGAGCGGCACTCCTTTCAGATGAATAGTGAATATTTCCCCGGAAGTCTCTAAGGTCGGCCGGGAAATATACACCTTAACATCCACTCTTCCATCACGAACGACTGCAGGATCAAGAATATCTGCTCTGTTCGTAGCGAGCAGGACCAGGGCACCGGATTCCTCCATACCACCCATCTCTGCAAGAAACGTCGGAACAGTGGTACTCTCAATATCAGAACTGATACCAGAGCCTCGCTTCCGAAGCAACGCTTCTGCTTCATCAATGAAAATAATCGCAGGAAAGCCATATTTCTTCTTATGCGTTTTTGCCCTGGCAAACAGGCTTCTGATAGCTTCCTCTGATTTACCGAGCCACATTTCCAGCAGTTCCGGACCTTTAACATAAATGAATCCTGACTGCATTGCCTCCCTGGCATTTATGCCATAGATCCTGGCTATAGCGGTGACTATGGCCATCGCAAGGAGTGTTTTTCCGCATCCCGGAGGGCCGAAAAGCAGTGCTCCTTTCACTGGCTTCTTGTTATAGAACTCATAAAATTTCTTGAATTGGTGAGGCCCTTCGATGATTTCACGCATGATGCGTTTTGCTTCTGACAAACCGCCAATGTCGTCCCACGATACCTCCTTCCAGTCATTCAAGGTGTAACTTGTCTCAATATTCCCAAGGTTCCTGATGATAATTGCACTAAAGGGATCGAGTACAACCCGGTCACCTTTCTTCACGTCAGTAAAACGACCCTTATAAGCAACTGATTTGCCACTTCCGATGGCCACTTCACAACACTCATTATCAATGATTTCAGTGATAATGCCAATATTCCCTGCTACGATGCCATCAGTCTTGTCCACTATCTGCTTCGTGGAAGGTGACAGCCTGACCATGTCGCCCGGTAATAATTTACCATGGAGGTGCTTTGGAAAGATTACTTCTACGAGCCGTCCTTCAAAATACAGGACCGCGGTGCCGTAACGGTCCCTGTCCATCGCATCACGATCTTTCAGGAGCAGATCATCAGTGCAATAATCACCTTTCTTTCCATCAGCAAACTCAACCGTTACCCATCCACGTTTCGGTTTTGCTTTGATCTCACCTTCAGCAATTGATTCATGAGCTCGTTCGCTCTCAGGCCTGATACGAACTATAAGGCCAATTTTGTATTCATTATGACCTGCATTGTCCTTGAAATAATTACCATGATCAGCCCACACGCCAGGATCATTCATATAGGTCTTAATTACCGTGGCCAAAGGCAGTGGTTCTCTTGTGAGTGCTTCCAGCGTATCGCGTTGCTCAAACAGTTTTTCTTTTGCCTTCGACAGGGTAGTCGTCAACTCATCGATTTTCGTTTGGAGTTGAATAATTTTTTGTTCAAGCTCATCAGACTTAATTTGGAGCTCGTTAGCAACAGCAGTTTTCTGTTGAAAAAGCTTCTTTGTGTTCTCAAGGTCCCGCGTCAATTTTTTTATTGCTTCCTGCGGTGATGGATTATTGATAGCTTCCATAAGTATAATGGTGTCACAAGCAAATTACTATTCTCCAAACTTTCTTACAGAGCATAATGCGTCCTCATGCTGGATATTAAACTCGTTAATATCATGCAAATGAGTAGGATCAAGTCCGGCGTGACGTATTCCCTCCATGATTTCATTGAATTGCTGCGTGTGCTTAATAGTAGTAGGTCGCGGTTGAGGCCAGGGAATCTTGATATCCTCCACAATTCTCGACCCATCCTCTCCCCCATTCTTGTAGTATTGAGACAATACGATGAGCCTTGTCCCCATAAAAATAGCCTCTTCCAGATCATGCGTAATGAACAGGATCGTCTGCTCAGTTTGAATCCATAAGTCATGGATGAATATCTGCATAGCCTCACGAGTACCAACATCAAGCGCTCCTAAAGGTTCGTCCATAAGCAGGATTTGCGGTTTCATTATCATCGCCTGTGCAATTGCCACTCGTTGCCGTTGTCCTCCTGACAACTGGTGAGGAAACTTATATGCATGCTGTAATAAGCCCACCTTATCTAAAAAACGATCAGCTTCTTCATAAAACTGTTTCATTTTTTTCCTATATAAGAAAGGGAAAATCTTCTGGAGATAATGATCCTCCATGTTGAAATGTTCAAGCTCCAAACCAAACGTCACGTTATCCCGGACGTTCATGAAATCGAATAATGAGTACTTCTGGAAGACGATACCGCGACGGCGATCAGGACGTTTAATGAGATGCTCATCCATTGTAACAATACCCTTACTGGGTCTTTCAGATCCCAGTACCATCCGCAACATTGTTGATTTGCCGCAACCAGTAGGGCCGACAATTGTTACAAACTCTCCCTTACGAATACGCAGGCTTATATCATTCAGTATGACTCGTCCACTATATTGCTGATAAGCGTTGAACAATTCTAAAACGTACTTCCTGTCAATGTAATTTTCCATTGTAGATTATTATTGCTTGTTCAACCATTGATATTTCTTGCTGATCCAGGTACGAAATACCATATCGACTATGAAAGCCAGCACACTAATCCAGACTACGTAAGGAAAAATTGTCGCCATATCCATATACCGGCGGACGACGAAGATACGATAACCAATACCCGCTTCCGCCGCCAATGCCTCACCAGCGATCAGAAACAGGATGACTGCTTTGAAGTTCAGTCGCACAGTGTCAAGCACCTTAGGGATGATTTGCGGAAAGATAATCCTGAAGACAATCTCTGGCTGGCTTGCACCCATAGTCATACCCTTGACTAGCTGCTCATCATGCACCTCCTTCACCTTGAGATAGGTGTCAAGAATGATAGTAGGTGCAACGCCGATAACAATTAAAGCAATCTTCGCAGTCTCTCCCAGACCGAAGACGATGAACAATATTGGCAAGACCGCTAATGCGGGTATCTTATCAAAGAACAATACGAACCTGTACAGTACCTTCTCAGCATAGGGGAATGCACCCATAAATAATCCAACATAGATGCCGGCGAATATGAAAACCATAGCTATAAGAATACGCATTCCGCTTGCTTTGGTATCCAGCCAGAGTAGTGATTCTCCCTGCTTCAGATAATCATGAGTAACACCGTTCATCCACATTTTCCACTTGTTTTCGAACTTCCCTTCGGCTAATGCATGTTTGTCACGATCAAGTGCTTCACGGAATGTTTTGGGCAAGTTATTATTGATGACTTCACCATTAGCATCATACTTCTCTTTGATGTTCACCTCAAAAATGGTTTTCTTGAATCCGTTCCACAACTGTTCGCCAGTTGGAACAAGCTTGTCCTGCGAGTTCTCAGCGTGTCTTTCAACGGATGTATTATAATATAGCTTAATACAAACAAGGAATAGAATCAATGAGAGTACGAGAGAGATGCGCCTGCCAGGAGTGGTTCTGAGCCTGTAGAAATTTCTAATCATCTCCAGGAACTCCTTGCCGAGTCCGACAAGTTCTCCGGAAAAGAAACGAGGTAAACGCCTGAATACTCCCCAGGTATTCACCGGGAGGCTTGCGATCCATCTTCCGATGCCCTTAATTAGGCCCCATGTTTTTCCTGGCAGACTTACGATCCATCTTCCAATGCTTTTAATTCCTTCCCATATTTTTCCAGGCAGGTTAGCGATCCATCCTCCAATTTTTTTACTTACTTCCCAAACGCTTCCTGGTAAATTCCTTGGCCGCACAAAAGATCCTTCCCGTGTGTCCTTTATGAAAAGGAAGCGGACTGAATGTTTTAACTTTCGTATTATAAAACGGACCACGCGAATAAAGTAGTATGCGTAAATCAGCTCAAACACTATCGAAAGGAAGTTAGATTTCTGGAAAATATAGGTCGGCCAGTTAAGCACATCAGATGCCCATTTCAAATTCACCTTCCGTACGAAAAAAGCCAGAACGAGAAAAACCATTATAAGCACAACAGTATGAATAAATGGGTCCATACTTTTGATTGTGCTCCACCTGGAAAACAGAGCACGCTTATTTGGCTTGGTTTGCATATGTCAATTGGGTTTTCCTAATTTTTACTTATTGATTAATAGATGAATAGAGCAATTTCCCGAACATTCTAACACACTTCTTAATCCTTGTTCGTGTTTGTTACCTGGATGCTTCCATCATATAGCTGGCATCGTAGATGAATAAAATATTGTTCTGGTTTCCAATGACTGTACCATCAGAGAATTTGATTCCTAAGTCATCAGCTTTGACTCCTGAGCCAAGCAATTCGTACTTAGAGCAAAAGTTGCGTACGCGACGCATGTTTGTCTTTATTTCCTCGCTGTTTGTATAAGCGACAGCGTCAGAGGCTTTATAAAACATGGCAGTGGTCTTCAGCTGGTTCTGATACTCTATCAGGCTCGAACCACCAGCCTTTGCCATTCCTTCCAATGCACCCTTACCCTTATCAGTTCTGGAGGACATAATATCCATTACTTCAAACCATGCGCCAACAATAGCTTTACCAAGCTCAGGATTGGCTTTCAGAACCTTAGTTTTGACAATCATCAGATCGAGTATTTCACCAGGAATTTGAGACGAATCAAATATTTTCTTTACTCCAGGTGTTTTCATAATTTCCATCACCAGCGGATTCCATGTTACGACTGCTTCCTGATCTTTATTTGCAATGAATGCCGGACCAATGTCGCTGTCACTGACGTTGACGATCTTTACATCGTCATCGGTCATGCTATTCATGTCTAATGCCCGGGATAACATGTAATGAGAGACTGAGAACTGGACAAGGTTTACTTTCTTCCCTTTGATTTGCGGTATAGTCAGGTTGTTCCTTACTATCAGGGCATCATTGCCATTGGAATAGTCACCGACGATGATTGCGGAGCATGATATGCCACCAGCGACAGGAATAGTTAAACAGTCCATATTCGTCATTACACATGCATCTACTGATGGGGTGGTGAATGCTTCGATGGAAGGCATGTAGTCCATCCGGACCAGCTTAATCTTAATGCCATATTTAGCAGCCCATTTGTCCATTATGCCCGAAGTGTTTGCATACGACCAGGGATTCCATCCGGCATATATTGACCAGGCAACGGTGAACTCTTTCTGTACAGGCGATGGTGCTTCCTCTTTTGGAGCCTGGAAAGTAAAGGAACTCACGGCCAATACTATTATAATCATAGATACGGCCATTACTAAAGCGAGTGGATTAGTTATTTTTTTCATGACGATGATATTGATTTTTCTGATAGTTATTATCGAAAAGACTTTTTTAAACAAATTTGAATAATGGAAGAATGTTAAATTTCACAGGAGTTAGTGTTCTTAAATTTCATCATCAGCGGTGATGTCCACGAACGCTTTCTTCCTTATGGCTTCACCTTTCTCCATTTTTTCGATGGTATCACGACCTTTCTGCGTCAGGTTTTCCAACTTGCCGATAGATTCTTTCATGCCAGCCAGGGCATTGATCCTGAAAGTGGAAAGGTCTTCAATAGCTTCATTCAGTTTTGTGAACGCGCTGGCCAGGACTTCCACAGCTATGGTTGGCTCGGCGGCACCTTTCTGTATCTCAACGCCTTGTGTCTTCAATGTCTCTGCGTTGCCCAACAGTATCTTTTCGGTGATCTCCTTAGTTCCTTTGACTGCTTCGAGGACCATGCGCTGCTTATTCAGGGCGAACTGTGCTGTAACGCCAACGCTTAAAGCAACGGTAGTGATGGTCACACTGCGCTCAACACCCTTGATGAGCTCGTCATTATTCCTCATAAGCAAGTCGTATGTAATTACTCCCTGCTGGTTTACATTCAACGCTGTCTGCAGATCAATAATACGCTGTCTCAGAGGGAACAAAACTTCCTCCTGGAGGAACCGGTACTCATCAGGTTGTTCCACCTGGCTTATTTCACGAAGCTTCGTCTCGAATTTCTGGTCAAGCACCTGGCCAACTTTGACTGCGTAGGCAAGACCATCGAGCGTTTCCCTCAAAGACTTCTTATCCATCCCGAGGATGCTATTGTCATCTTTCAATCCTTCCTTTCCTGCCATCAAACTCTTCGTAATGTCTTTCAACACAACACTACCTTTTTCATACCTTTCCAGATATCTGCTTATCGCGTTCTTCTTTCCCAGGAATGTTCTGAAGAACTTGGCGGCTGCACTGGTCGGAGCTGTAAGGTTGTACTGGTGAGGGTTTAATACCTCGACCTCATTCCTCAGTAATAGAAGATCCCTTGCGACCGTGCCTCCGTCCTGTGTCTTGGACAGCATCTGCATGGACTGGTCGAGTATGGCGTTATGATTACTCAACCTTGACTGGTGCTTCATGCCCAGGTCGTTGATGCATCTCTTCTTTTGCTCCTCGTTATATGTGCCGTTGAAGAAATTATTAACGATGGAGTCGGTCAGCTGATCAATTTTTGGATCTATTTCTGCTTTTTTCTCTTTAGTCAGTCCGATCTGTTCTTCGAGTTCCTCTGTCAGTTCGGCTTCAGTGGGGACATTATACTCCGCTTTTTCAATGTTTTTAATATCCTGGGCATGCTCCTGCAACTTTTGTTTGAGCTGCGGGTCTACTGTTTGTTGTTGTTGTTGTTGTTTACTCATTTTACCTATAGGTTTTTAGTTGTTAATGTGAAAATTTGTAGGACTGCTGTGCTATGCGGTGTAATTGCTCCATCGATGTCTCCATATCAAACTGGCTTTCATTGTTTGTTGACCGTTTGATATCCTGAACTTGTACGATAGCTTCATCCAGCTTGCTTAAGGCTTCCTCATTCTGAGCCATCAGGTTCTTAATGTCTTGCTGCTGGTTCTGGTACTGTTGCTTGCTTTGCAGCAACGAGCTCTGTTCCCTTTTCGTCGCAGCGTTTTGCTCTTGTTTATCAAGTCTCTGCAGGCTCCGCTCGATATAATCCAGGTCGATAGCGTCAAGTGTTTTGTGGATTAGTAAAACCTCATTAAGATTATCTATGCCAGAGAGGAATACCTCTTGCGCAATCGTGTAGTAACGGTTGTACGTCAGCTGATTCTTATCAGGAAATTTCATATCGAGGATTTCCATGAACACCTTGATCTTTGTCTGGAACTGTTCGAGTTGTTCGCAAGCATGCTTGTTACCGTATGCTTCGAGCGATTGTTGCAATTCATTACGACGGCGTTCTGTATCCTCATCAAGGAGTTGGCGCAGATGGTCCCGGTATTTGTCAAAGAACCTGTCTCCTTTGAAGAATCGTTTCCACGCCCAGGTCCCTCCTCCGACCAAGAGTGCTCCACCGATGATGGGTATACCAACTCCTGTACCGAGAAGAATGGCAGTCAGGATACCAACAGGGATAGCTCCGATGCTCGCGCCGACTAACCAATTGTCCATGATAGACTTGTTAAGCGCCTTGATGATAGCTTGCTCTTCAAAGTCCTCTGGCCGAGGCGTTAAAACTGCTCTCTCCTCTTGTTGTTTATTGTTTCCCGGGCGTCCCATTCGCGAAGTTCATTTCTTACTGCAACAGGATGAACTCGACTCGTTGCATCCGCAAACGATAGGCTCGTTCCGATTCATCATTCTTGCGTTTTGGAGGCCGTTCTGCGCCGAAGCCTTTTGCCAGGATACGGTCTTCGTCGATGTTATATACGGCTATCAATTGCTGTCGCACGATATCCGCACGATCCTGTGACAATTTCATATTCGCTTCAGCGTCGCCATAACCAGTGTGGCCTGCAACCAGAACACGATAATTTGGGTAGTTGTGGATAAGCTTTTGGGCAACATTATCAACGGTTACTTCACCATTATCGTCCAACCGGGTGATACCGCTCTGGAATGTGATGTTCTCTACCCGCATTGTTCCTGATTCCTGTAACTTCTCCCATTGATCTTTGCTCAACGCTTCGAAGTCTTTGACATTGTCTGACTTTGTGCCGATGGGAACGACTGCTGTCGAGACCAGCCCTTCAATAAATGTCTTGTTAAGGATTTCGTATGGATTTTCTACTTTAATATCCTTTTTCATAAGCCGGTTGACGTCGTTCCAGGCGTAGATAGTCTTCACCAGGCCCTCATCAGCGTATGATCCTGCACTCTTGACTCCCTGGATGCCAAACATGAGGTGCGCATTCTCCTGTAAGTTATACCACTTGATATTGTCCATGAAAGAAGGCACCATAGTTCTCTTAGCACCGGTCACTGACCTGAGCTCATCGAACATCTCCTCCTTCCGGGCCATGTAGTAGTCCACTACCTCGAAATAAGTGCGCATGATCTCCCTGACTTCCCCTTCTTTATTGTTCACGTACTTCCTGCTGAACACAAACACGTCAACAATGTAGTTGCGGAAGTTGTCTGAACCCCATATCTTCTTCATACCCAGGTTGTCGATAGCGTTTGATATGTCCGGCTCCCACATTGGATAAAGGTGTTTGCTTTTAGCAGGGTCGTTCTGGTCGGCTTTCGCCTGTTTGTAAACGGCTTCCGAACCACTGGCCTCGATCATCCAATCCTGCCTGCCTTGAAGTTCGTCAAGGTCGAAGTTGGTGATGGTCAGATTAACCAAATCCTCGCTGGGTGAGTCAGGTGTCACAACGATCTTGATCTCGCTGTCGTTGAGGTCGTTGATCTTTGTGAACGGGAAATCCTTGAATACGAGTATGGCGTCAGCTCCCCGGGATTCCGAGATAGCTGCCGTAATAACGCCTGGATACTTATACTTATATCCGTGCTCCATGTATGAGCTGATAGGTAATACGATGAAATCATATTCGCCATCATTCAGCTTTTTCAGGCGGTCAGTATATGCCGCGCCGTCGTCAATGAAATCAAGCACGATGCCTTTCCTTGCCAGGCGTTTCCTCATCTCTGTTGATTTGATGAACGCGTAGCCGGCATAGCTATCGCCTGCCCAATGCACGGTGTGTGTGGCACCTCCCGAATCGGAGCTCTTCGTTCTCTTGATGCCGTCAAGCCATGTTGTACCGAAGTAGATGCCGAGTACTACGATGGTTCCGAGGAGCATGAAAACGATTATCCCTTTTGTTCTATTGTTCATTGTCTAAAACTACCAAAATATTGTGTTAATAAATATTATTTACAGAGCCGAAGCCCTGTTTCCGTGCTTAACGATTTGTACTATCAGCTTTATACAAGTTCTCATCAAAGAGGCTTGCGTCAAAAACGTCTGATTCAGCAGTTGCTTCAACTAATGCCTGCTCGAGTTCTTCATAGTTATTCGCATCACGGTATGAAAGAGAGTACTTCTTCAATGTATGAGAGCTTTTCATGCATAAACCTATCGAGTAAAGCCCTATGAATCCATGCTGGCCGAGGTAGTTACAAGGCTGTTTCAGATCGATGCCTGTCTGCTCTCCATCAGTGACAATGATGATTCGATATGTACCATAGCCAAGCTGCTTCTTGTATTGCTCGATAATCTTGTCCACACTTGCCAGGAGCGCTTCTCCCAGTGGCGTTTCACCGGTAGGTTGCAAGCTATTAATGACTTTCAGAAATTCATCCTTGTTGCCAGGTCCAATAGGGAATGCTTCTTCATAACCGTGTCCGCTTCGTGTGCCGAAGAGCATCAAGCCGATGTTTATATCGTCAGGAATGTTCTTCATGAACATCGTGACAGCCTCTTTTGCACCGTCAATCTTCCTTTTCCCGGAGCATTTATCATCCATGCTACCGCTCATGTCAAACAGGAAGTAAAAGTTGGACGCGGTTGAGGCTACGCCTGCTGATTCATCGAAAATAATAGTTGCTTGAGGAGTGTATGATTCTTCAGCTGACTCTTCAGCTTTCTGTTCTGACTGAACTACCTTTCCACCGCCCGGTGTTGATTGGACACAGGTCTTGACAAGGAGGACAATCACACCTAAGCTTATGAGAAATACGCCTGCTTTGCGATTATATCGTTGCATGATATCTTTCATTATAGTTAAAACATAGCGGAGTAATTACTTGTATATTGACGGATCGAACTGGATGGATTCTGATTCGAGTTGCTTGACTCTGAAAACTACGCGGAAGTTCTGCTTCCACTCTTCCTGTGTTCTTGGCTGCATGAATTTCGGCGACTCGATTCCTCTGCCAACAATAGTAATCTGTGAAGCGTCGAAAGTGATTCCTGCCTGTTTGCAGTAAGCGAGGAAGCTTTTCTTTACATTATCAGCTCTATCCCTTGAGAGGTTCTTTGCCACCTGCTCGATCTGGGCAACTTCCTGGCTGCTGGCACCATTTTGTTTTGCCTTTAGAACTCCTCCTCTATCTGAGTGTCCTTCAATGACAACTATGGCGCCACCATAAGTCTGCGCGAGTTTGAGGGCTTCCTTGAAGTCATCTGCATAGCTGGCTACTGTGAAGCTTTCCTGGTTTGGTTGGAAGTAGATCTCTACGACGAAAAGTGTTCCTTCAGATTCCCATGTTGTGGATTCAGCCTTAATTTTGTTCTCGACAACTTGTGAGACTTTCTTTTCGTCGAACCTTGGTGTAGTGGTAATCGCTCCTGCTTTGGCGTACTTGAGATTTGGAACGAATGCGTTATAGTCCCAGTTAGCGTTTAAGACGTTGGTTGGGGAGGTAAGTACACCCATGGTGATGAATGCTTTCTGAATTTCTGCGTCTAATGTCTTTTGGTTCCTGGTGGTTCCTTGTCCGATGAAGAAGGCTATGTTGCCTGCGTGGCCAACGAATTCACATCCACCTTCAAGCATTGGCTCGACATCTTTCGTCGCGGTGGGTGTGCCAAAGAATAACTCTGAAGACCTGCTGATCATCCTGTTGTATTCGCCCATTTTTGAGGCTTTAGCTTTTAAGAGGTCACGGAGGCCTTCTTCTGCCTGCATAAGCGTGAGGGTTAGCTCCTGTACCTCTTCCCTGTGTGTGTCAAAATAGTCTTTTCTTACGGCATAGACATCAGCAATTATACGGTTCGCTGATTTAGTAGTCAGCCCGATCCTGGCTCCTTTTACTGATCCTTCACTACCAGTACCGGTAGTGCCGCCGGAGGTCAGGTTAAGTGCGTCAGGGATGATGCAGAAAACTGCGTCCAATGTAGGGTCTGCAACAAATGCTTCTACAGGATTGTTGTTCGTACCATTATCATTCAGGGTGAGTTCTTCGAGGTATTTGAAATTAATATCTTCAAGTCTTCTTTTAGCACTGATGAACAGGTTGGCTGCGTAGTCCATGTGAGGTCCATAGAGCTGCAGGGCTACGTTCCTGGCATTATTGATATTTTTGCCTGGGCGGAAAACGACTGCGTCATCGCCGTTGGAGTAACTGATCTGATAAAATTCCACAAGTTCAATACCGGCTGCTTTGAATGCGTCGCTGGCCATTTTGATCATGCCTTTTGTTCCTCTCAGGTAAGGTGTCTCGCCATTAATGCATCTTTGCACCTGGACTTTGAAATTATCCTCGTTCCGGAGGGTGAAATCGAGGCTGTTTTGTTTGAAGATGCCGTTAATCTCCGCATAGACCGTTGCAATGTCGCCTCCCCAGGTAATAGTTGGCAAGGTAATAACACCTGATATGGATACGGGTTTCAACGAGGTTGAGACTACCTGCGACATCGGTTTTAACGGTACATATTTAACCTGTGCGTGGAGTGCAATTGTGGTGAGCAATAGAGATGCTAATACTACGATTCTGTAAGGGAAAGATGGATTTTTCATAATTAAAACAATTTTATTTAATTATTGACATATTTACTAAATCTATGATGGTAAAGTTAAGGTATTTTCAAGATATTGGAAAATTCGATCAAGCTTGGAGTCGGGCTAATATACCAATTTTAGTTTGTTCATTTAGTAGAATATAACTTGCCTGGATTTTACAAATCCACATTTCTCCGCTGAAGCAGGTTGGAGATTTATGCAAATCCCTGAATTCTATACACTTACACGGGTTTCACTTTTTTGCCCCCTGCAAGGATATGCATGGTTTGACATGATCCAAGGTGGCTAAAAGGTGTACTTGTGATTTGACGCCCAAGGTCCATCTAGGGTCACTGTTTGCATTGATTTACATTTATTTACATATTTTTATTAAATATTTGAAGTGTAACTTTATAAAAAATAGCATGGAAAACTCAAATCTTCCAAAGTACCTTCTTGCAAAGTAAAAAAACTGTAACTTTAGGATCAGTTCAAAACATAGTCCTGTTAAGGATTTTGATGATTGACAATGTCTTTACATTTCTGAAACCAATATTAAAAACATCAAGCAGTATGTGATATATCTTTAAATAATTAGTTCAATTTATTTATAGAATATCTTAATTAAACATAAGCCTGGGAGAATGAAGAAGAAATCTATAGGTATATGTTTTATTATCATTTTTACAACTTTTCTCATCTTAGACATCGCATGCCAGAAAGAAGAAGATAACACCGGCATTGTGGTAAAAAAGGAAAAACTGACAGGTATTGTCCAAAAGGGACCATACACTGAGGCTTTCATCTCGCTTTACGAACTAAATCCTACATTACATCAAACCGGGAAAAAATTCAGTACCCAGATCACAACTAACAATGGTTCATTTGAAATTGACAATGTGGCACTCTCCTCGCAATACGCTGAACTAAAGGCCAATGGTTATTATTATAATGAGGTTACCGGTGATATTTCCTCATACCATCTTACACTGAGTGCCATTTCAGATATAAAGGATATATCGAGAGTAAATATCAATCTGCTGACTCATCTCGAGAATGAAAGAGTTAAGTATCTTGTGGAAAAAGGCGGAAATTTCACGGAAGCCAAAGATACCGCACAGAACGAGATTCTTTCAATTTTTGGATTCCGCTATGAGAATATGGGAAAGCCTGAAAAGCTTGATATTTCTGTGAATAAAGAGGAAAATGCAATTCTGCTCGCTATTTCAATAATGCTTCTGGGTGACAGAAGTGCCAGAGACCTGATAGAATTACTTAATTTCATTTCAACTGACCTCCGCCAAGATGGGAAATTTGATAATGACTCAATCCTCCAGAAATTAAGAAGCTCCACAGTTACACTTGATCTTGCAAAAATCAGGTCGAATCTTGAAAACCGGTACAAAGAACTCGGTATTTCAGCTTCGATCCCCGATTTTGAAAAGTATGTAAATATTTTCCTTACGCACACGGGACTTGCTCCCTCTGCCGAAACACTGGAAGCTGAAAATATTTCATCAACAGGTGCAACTTTAAATGGCACTGTTAAGGCCAACGATCTCAGTACGAATATAATCTTTGAGTACGGAACAACTTCATCATATGGGAGTACTTTGCAAACTTCACCAGCTGTGGTAACAGGGCATGCATTAACAGCAGTTTCTGCCGCTCTGACCGGACTGAATCCGGCTACAGTATATCACTTCAGGATTAAGACAATAAATTCTCTTGGAACAGTTTATGGCAGCGACCTTACTTTTACTACACTTGGCAAAATACCGGAAGCACAAACTCAGGCGGCAACCAATATTTCAACAGAAGGCGTAACCCTGAATGGTACAATCAATGCAAATGACCTGAGTACAACAGTGACCTTCGAATATGGTCCTACTGAAGCATATGGCAGCACAATTTCTGCCACCCCCGGACAAGTTACAGGTCATGAAAATAGTAATGTCAGCAGTGTGGTTACTGGTCTGACAATCGGAACTGTATTTCATTTCAGGATTAAAGCAGTTAATTCTCTCGGAACTGTTTATGGCAGCGATATAACCTTTACTACACTTGGTAGAATTCCCACAGGTATAACACTGGCGGCAACAAATATTTTAACGGACGGTGCAACCCTGAATGGGACAGTCAATGCAAATGACCTGAGTACAACTGTAAGCTTCGAATATGGTAAGACTGAAACATATGGAAGTACAATCTCAGCCATACCAGGACAGGTTACTGGTCATGAATATATTAATGTCAGCAGTGTAATCTCTGGTTTGACTATCGGGACAACATATCACTTCAGAATTAAAACAGTAAATTCTCTCGGAACAGTTTATGGCAGCGATCTTACCTTTACAACGCTTGGGAAAATTCCGACAGCCGTAACCCGGGCTGCAACAAATCTTACAACAGAAGGTGCAATACTTAATGGGACAATCAATGCAAATGACCTGAGCACAAACGTAACATTCGAATATGGCACAACTGAAACATATGGAAGCACAGTCTCTGCCACACCCGGGGAGGTTACTGGTCATGTAAATACTGATGTAAGTAGTGTAATATCGGATTTGATATACAATTCAGTCTATCACTTCAGGGTTAAGACGGTTAATGCACTTGGAACAGTTTATGGAAGCGACCTGACCTTTAAAACTCTTGGTGATGTTCCATCTGTCACCACAAATAAGCCAAGCGCCATAAAGGGGACAAGTGCAACCTTAAATGGTATTGTAAATGCGAATTATCTTAGCACGGATGTAACCTTTGAATATGGAGAATCGATGAGCTATGGTAATTCACTTTCAGCTGTTCAAAGTCCTGTAAATGGTGGCAGTAACACCTATGTCAGTGTTCCTGTCAGCGGACTCATTCCTGAGACATTATATCATTTCAGGATAAAAGCAGTTAATTTACTTGGTTACAGTTATGGGAATGATTTGACCTTTAAAACGCCTCCAGCATTAATCTACGACATAGATGGAAATACTTACACGGCAGTTGCAATAGGTAATCAGGTCTGGATGGCAGAAAACCTCAGGGCCACCAGATTCAATGATAATACATCTATATCAGTGGTAACTGACAATACCCAATGGGCAGGACTGACTACTCCAGGATACTGCTGGTACAATAACGATGAAACAACATATAAATCATTTTATGGCGCCTTGTATAACTGGCATGTGGTTGATACAATGAAAAATGGAGGGAAAAATGTTTGCCCCCTAGGTTGGCATATCCCGTCAAATATTGAATGGCGTGCATTGATAAGTTACATTGGAGGAGATTGGTCTGGTGAAAAAATAATGGAAACAGGAACATCCCACTGGCCCTCTCCTAATGCTGAGGCGTCTAATGAAACCGGTTTTACCGGACTCCCTGGTGGTTATCGCGCTTCATTAGGTGATTTCTATCTTATTGGAAACTTCGGCTACTTTATTACTTCTTCATATACATATGATTACATAGACAATTATGGTTCTTGGTTTAGATTGGCAGCCATAACAAACATGATTATAATTGACTATGTTGAAAAAGGATCAGGTTCATCAATTAGATGCATTAAGAATAAATGAACTAGAATAAATGTCAAATAGTGTTTTATTGAACAGCATTCTGCTTATGGGTTATAGAATCAGTTGTATGAAAAAATGTCTGCCGCTTTTACTGTTTTTCTTCCTTGCTTTTTTGGCATATCCTGTTATGTCTCAAAAAGTAACAGTTGACCTCAAAAGATCGGGGGAATCTTCGTTGGCTTTATGGCGCATAATTGATGACAATGAAAGAGAGGTTATTTCAGTGAACGACTATCTAAATGAAGATTCTGTTACTTTCTCACTTGAAGCCGATAGACTCTATTCACTCCGGATAATCGTACCGGAAACAAACATTCCTTTCATGCTGAACTATACGATCGGGATAAATGGTGAAAACATATTACGAATTAACGAGCAATCCTCACCAGGTGAATATGAGTATAAATTCTTTACAGGAACACCTTTGCCTGTTTCTAAAATAATAGGAGGAACAGATGCCTCAATATCCGATTTCCCATGGCAGGTATATTACAGATCTGGAACATATCGATGTGGAGCAATAATTTTAGCTCCCGGATGGGTATTAACTGCTGCACACTGCACTGAGGATGAGAACCATGTTCCTATCCCCGTTGACAATATGTCTATAACAGTCGGCACTGAAGTACCATTCAAACTAAATGCGGGTAAAACTTATCTGATAAGTGAAGCTATTAAGCACGAAGCTTTTAACTCCACGACGTTTGACAATGATATCGCATTGTTAAAGCTGAAGAATCCGATTGTTTATCCCAATGCCACTCCTATAAAATTAGTGTCAAATGTCGATGTCAGTGATGGAGCAATTGCACCTGGAGTAATGGCCTGGGTTACAGGATGGGGACTTACGCGGGCCTCTCCGCCAGTGAGCTCGACCTATCTTCAGAAAGTTCAGCTTCCTATCGTCTCAAATGAGCAAGCTTCTGTGGTATGGCCTTCAATCCCGTCCTCCGACCTGATGGCCGGATATCTGAATGGAAACAAGGATGCATGCAGCGGCGACAGTGGGGGCCCACTGGTTGTGCCTGTAACAGGCGAGTATAAACTGGCCGGGATTGTCAGCTGGGGAAATAAAACTTGCGACACGTATGGAGGATATACACGTGTATCAGACTTTGTTAACTGGATAAGTCAGAAAACAGGAATCATCGATTACAGACCAGCAGTACCAGGAGGTAATACGGTAATTTGCAACCCGACTGATACAACTCAGTATAATATTGATCCATTCCCTGGGGCTACAAAATACGATTGGAAACTTTATCCTGAGAAAACAGGGACCATCATTGGAGATTCCATAAATGCCAGAGTATACTGGAACCAAATATATACGGGACAAGCACAGGTGATGGTCAGGACAACCGCAAACAACCAGGTTTCAGACTGGTCAAAACTGAAAGTGATGGTTGCTCCAAAAAGACAGATTCAGTCAATTTCAAATGATACAGCGATTTGTGCAAATTTGCCGTTAGTATTAATGGTTTATGCTTTAGGCGACAACCTAACATATAAATGGTACAGGAACAATACCTTTATTCCATCGAGTACTTCAAATTTTATAAGCTTTGAATCTGTAGATCCCGTTAATTCCGGAGTCTTCAGATGTGATGTTTCAAATATCTGTGGTACATCTTCCTCAGACGATATAAACCTTTCTGTTCTGCCAACGACAACTATTATAAATATAACTCCTGACATTGATATTCCCCTTGGAAACAACGCTTATCTGGAGGTCACTTCAGAAGGTCACAATCTATCGTATCAGTGGCAAAAGGACGGCACATTGATAACTGATGTTAACAATCCGATCCTGTCTTTGTATGATGTAAACACAAATGATATAGGTCTTTACAAGGTTACAGTAAAAGGGACCTGCGGCAACGTAACCAGCGACAACATTTATGTATTTGTCAAAAACAGGGAGACCTCAGGACCAGTTAATATACTCGTTTGGCCTACAGTTTCATCGGGCGAATTCAACATTGCCATAGATAACGACGATGAATATACAATACAGATGTACAACGCCAGGGGCTCCCTGATAAGGGAGCTGAAAAATTGCAGGTACCAGACCAGTCTGTATGCAGGTAATCTCGCGCCAGGTTATTATATTCTGAATATTTTCAATACTAAGTTCATGAAATCAATCAAGGTAATTAAAACATGAGTAGTGGATTTAGGAGATTTAAGTTATAGTGAGGATCGCGTTGCCTGTATTTTTGATCCGACTATTTTGAAGGAACTATCGCTCTGGCCCTTGAAACAGAATAGGCGGCAAAGAAACCAATAGCCCCATTATTTATATTACCCTTTATATTGGCACTGGGCCCGCTGAACAACGGATTTGATCCCCATATTTCCGACTGTGCATCCCAGATGAAGCTGGCATAATCCTTCCCGATACCATTCACTTCTGCAGTTATTGTATCTCCCGGCGATACTGTATTATCATGATAATCCTGGACGAGGTATCCTATTCCCGCGCCATTGGTGTAATTACCATTGAAGAAAATATCATCCGTAACATACCATTCATAAAGAGTATCGGTTAACAAAGTCGAATTCCTGGAGATCAGAATACGATAATAATCCTGGGTTGGAGGATCAAGAAGATAAGACTTTACCTCCCAGATGCCACCGGGTCCCCAGGATAGGTGGAATGCCAGGCTGATCGAATCAAGCCGGGCTACGGGGAGAAGTGTTGAACTTGCTTTATAATCCTTGAATCCCCCTATTGGGGTTTCAAGATCAACATTAAGTGTATAAGTCCTGCCTGCCACTCCCGCAAATAATGAATCAGTAGAATAAATCCCAGGTGATTCTTCCAGCAGAACCTCCGTTGTGGTGCCATCAGAAATTGTCACACCGGCTCCTTTAACCATTACGGGGGGCTTATTAAAATAGTAATCTGATGTTGTCGAAAGTAAAACCTTATGCTTAAGAGTATCTGTTGTAATGGAGCCTTCGACTACAAGACGGGTATATGACTCGTCAAGCTTTACATCAATCCGTTCAGTACATGAAAGAACTGCTATTGAAAGTAATAATATCACTTTTGATTTTACGTGTTTCATCCTTCAGAATTTGATATTGTACGTTATTGCCGGAATGATTGAAAAAAGATACGTTTTTTCAGCATAAGCAATATTAGGATCATCAGGATCGGCTACAAAATTTATTGACCATGCATTATGCCGGTTATAAGCATTATAGACTGAAAAGTTCAGCTCACTGTTCCATTTCTTTCCAGTCTTTATTTTTCCCCTGAGGGTTAAGGATATGTCCAGGCGATGGTAATCAGGCATTCTGTAAGAGTTCCTGTCGGAATAGATGGGTATTATTGATCCGCCTACTACTGCACGGCCTGTTGGGAAAGTAACAGGCAAGCCTGTGGCATAAATCCATGTAGCCGAAGCAGTGAGACGCTTCGAAATATCATAATTAACCACCAGGTTGACTGCATGCGGTTTATCATAAGGCGCATTATAACGCCTGCCGTTATTTATAGCAGCAATTATCCTGTAAGATCGTGAATAGGTGTAGCTTAACCATCCAGTAAGCCTGCCTGCGTCCTTGCGTACCATTGTTTCAACTCCATACGAATAGCCTTTACCGGTCCTTATTTCACCTTCAAGATACTGATTCAGCAACAACTGAGCGTGATCCCTGAAATCGATCACATTACTGAGGCTCTTGAAATATAGCTCTGACGAAACCTCGAACATGTTCTGCCTGAAATTCCTGAAATATCCTGCTGAATATTGATCACAATCCTGAGGTTTTACATTTGGTGAAGCCGGGAACCATATATCAAGAGGAGTGCCTGCAGTCGAGTTCTGGGCGAGTGTCAGGAATTGCCCGGTATGGGAATAACTGCCTTTGACTGACGATACTTCATTTAAGAGGAATGTGAATGTGATACGGGGTTCAAGGCTTGCATAATTGTTGAAAACATCATATTTTTTATATACGGTGCTGTCCACCGGCAGATAATTCTCATCATATTTATAAATGGTTCCAGGTCCGATATTCTGAAAGATAGCAACCCTCAATCCGTATTTCAGGGTGAATCTTTCCCCTGCCTTGAATTCATCTGAGGCATAAAGGCTGTGCTCCAGTGCGTATTCAGAAGGCAGGATAAACTCATTGAAAAGGCTGTTGCCTCCCTGGCCTGTCGCTCTCCCGGGGAAAAAAGTGTGGAGCATGGTTGTAGCCCCATACCTGAGAGTATGCATATTTGTCAGGTAATGTGTAAAATCGAACCGGGCGGAATAGTCATGCATCCTGGATTCCCACAAAAATGAGTTTTCTGCTGCCTCAGGCATTCCCAGCTCATAGTTGTAACGTGAATAAATGACGCTCATGTTGAAAAAGAGCTTCCCGGAAAACAGATGGTTCCAACGTACAGAGGCAGTCTGGTTCCCAAAACCAAACAATGCAAATTCGTTTTTAAAAACATCTCTCCCGCTGTAGCCGGAAAGATAAAGCCTGTTATTTTCATCTATTATATGGGAAAACTTTAAATTGAAATCATAGAAATAGAGCTTATTCTGACGTATCTCTTCATCTTTTGCAAGAAGCAGGAAGAGGTCGGCATATGTCCGGCGTCCTGCAATAAGGAATGTAGTCCTGTCCTTGATTATGGGACCTTCAATCGTCAGTTTGCTTGAAACGGTACCTATGCTTCCTGAAAAGCCTATCTTTTTTGCATTCCCGTCTTTCATGCGTACATCAAGAAGTGAGGACAATCTTCCTCCGTAGGCAGCAGGGATATCTCCCTTGTAGAGAGTAACATCTTTTACTGCATCATTATTAAAGACTGAGAAGAATCCCATCAGGTGAGAGGCATTATGTATTGTGGCCTCATCGAGGATTATCAGATTCTGGTCGGCACTTCCGCCACGGACACTGTATCCGGTCGAACCTTCGCTGGTCGATTGAACACCGGGAAGAAGCTGAAGAACTTTCACAAGATCGACCTCACCCAGAAGTGCCGGGACACTTTTAATTGATTTTATATCAAGCTTTACAATGCTCATTTCAGTTGTCCTCACATTTTCATTGGTTCTCCGGTCTGAAATGACAACCTCCCCGAGCATGTTTTCTGATGTCTCAAGGGATATGTCAATGGTAAATGAATTATCTGCTTTACCAGACCTTGAAGCACTTTTATATCCAATACACGAATATTGAAGACTATAATTGCCAGGATACACGGTCAGGGAATAGAATCCATATGCATTTGTTGATGTGCCCTGCTTAAGATTAATGTCGAAAATTGTCACACCTGCAAGCACCTCACCATTGGTCAGATCGTGCACATGACCGCTAATGGTGATCTTTTTCTGAATAGAAATGCCCGGATCAATACCATTAAGATGAAAATTCAGAAATGTAATTATTAATATCAGAAGTAATTTTCGCAGGGACATATTTCAATCGGTTAAAAGTAGTTAAAATTAACCTTCACGCTAATTCAACCTGCAGGATTCCTGCCGGTGCTTATGCGTAAGCTTCATTGCTGCCTCATATTTGTTTATGTTGAAAAAGATCATATTTTTCTGATCGGTGTATAATCCGGTTAAAACTTTGTTCCTGATCCTGAATTTTTTTGGTTCTCTATCTGACTTATAGAGGAGGCTCAGGATGATTTCATAATTATCAGGAATATCCACAGCTATTAACTTTCCGGTCAGCAGCTTATTGTTTATATAAATTTGAACCCTGTTATTGAAATATTTACTTAAAAGATCATCAGGAAAAGACTGGTCTCCGGATAATTTTTGAGGATTAAAGTCCGGGTCATAAAGTTTGTAGTCCCTCAAAAAATCGTCATAGTACATTCTGAAAGTAACTCTCAATGAATCGCTGCCCTGAGCCTGGTCAATGCTCGTAAGTGTTACATGAACAGGATGGAACATCAGCAGGATCGGTAGAATTATGGTTTTTAGCATTCGTTTTTAGCCTCAGTTCAGAATCAGGTAATTAAACAAAACTAATTTTTATTGCTGATTTCAACGATATCGAATATCTTATTCCGGTCCCATTCAACCCAATATTTTAAGGCATTATGACGGATGAGCTTCCAGTAGCCATCGTCCATTAATCCGAATTTTGAAATCCCTTCATCAATATCTGCCTCTACCTGTTCCAGATATTCTTTCTTCAGACTGATCCTGACAGAACGGTTTTTATACGTAAAAACAGCCGAAGGCTGGACTTTCTTCTGTTTGGCCAGATGAATTGTGCCCATTCCCAAAGTTGCGCCTGTGCTTACCTGGATACCGTCATTCAAACAACTGTATGGGGGCCGGGAGCCGGCATATGAGGTTACTTCAAGCATATCAGGACCAACTCCTAACAATTCACGAGCCTTGATTCCCATCTTGGCACCAACTATTGAAAATACTCCCAGGTGTCCGTGAAATTCATCAGTCATAACATTGGCCTTCCACTCTTCTGATCCATAGCGGGCAATAGCAGAATCCATAATCGGCCTTACATCATAATTGAACATTTCACGATGTGCCGGGAACCTGTTGAATACTATATTGCGATCTGAAACATAAATGCCGTTTATCATATCGCGATAAGCTTCTTTCACACCCTGAACATCATAATCCTGGTTATACCTGACATTTAGCTTATCCGCCATCACATTGACGCCGAACAATTCGGGATTTGTCAGGTAAATCGCCGCCAGGTCATCGTATAATCTGAAATGATTTTGCTCCAGTTTTTCAAATACCATCCGCTGACTGTGAACATTGAAAAGGATTGATGCAAGCTTTGTCTCTGATTGTCTGCAAACATCAAACATGGCTAAATCGAAAAAAGCCTCATCATCATCCAGGCTGGAAATAACATCAATTCTCACGCCTGATTTAAGAACAATATCTGCAGCCTCTTTATCACATTCAAAATTAAATCCTTTTAAGGGCTTTACAGATTCATTATACCAGATAATTCTTTCAATCTTCGACAAAAGAGCTGAGTTCTGGTTTATCAATTTTGCGATATTGGTCAGAGGGCCGAGACATACAATTATGATTTTTTCATTTTCACTGTCCAGTTCTTCAGACAGGCAATCAACTGCATTTAATTCTGACACGTAAATAGCTGTTTCTCTTCCCCAGTTTATATGCTTATTAAACTCCCGCCAGGGCGGATTGATTCCATCAAGAACATCTCCACGAGCTACAGCTATGTCATCATGATTAAATTCCTGCAACAGGGGGCCGATCTTTTCAGCACCTTCCCCGGGTGATAATGAACCATCGGATGCCAATATGGCCTTTATTGTAATCTCAGGACGGGCCAATAATATGCTTATGGCACGCATATCGTCAATTGCACAGTCTGTATCAATAATTATTGTGTGTTTTAATCTGACGGGCAATGGCTGTGCCGAAATGGTAGTGGTGCAAAGAACCGCCAGCAGGAAAAAAATAATTTTCTTCATGGATTTTGTATACCTGTTTTAAATCCGTATCTGAATTTAACGTTAAAGCTGTTTATTTATTGGAATCCCAGGAGAGACAAATTTACCATTAATCACCTCATGCGAAGTCAACACCTGACATATATACAGGGAATTCATGAAATTTCTTCTGCTCTTCAGGACTGATATTTGAAAATGAGGCATAAACAAATCCCGGACTGGTTGTCAGGATTTTGTTCAATACTCCCATCCTTACTTTAGTCTTAAGTGACCGGAAGAGTCCTGATTTATCATCAACCCACGTAATTGCTGAATAATAACCTTCTTCGGCGCATACTGCTTCAAAAAGATCAGCCAGGAGATGGTCATTTCCTTCACTGTAAAAAATTGAATCGAAAATAAGGAATCTGAATTCGCCAGGCTGGAAAAGCCTTTTAAAAAAAGGAAGATAAGGCAGGACCTTTAAAAGCATCCATCCCTGCATACCCGGGAAATCGATAATCCTGAAAGCGGTCGGCAGGGCACAGACGCCGGCGACTATCTTATTATTTTTCCTCATTACATAATACCGATGATTCAGAAATGAAAACTGATCATTGTAAAAACAATAGTCCCTGTAATGGTCAGCCAACAGTTTAGCCATAGCCGGCTCCTCTTCAGGAGAAAGTTTAGTTACGGAAGGATTCAGCTCAGGTTTAAATCTGCTGAATGCTACAGTCCGGAGTGATCTTATATGCTCATAGCCGGCCTGCCTTACGAAATTCTTTGACCTCTCATTCTCTCCCTCAACACATGCATATACAATTTGCGGAAGCGAAGGAGCTCCCTTCCCCCCGGGTAAACCGGACGGATTGCTGAACATCGAAAAGATCTGCTGCTTGAACGAATCCTCTGCGTGGGCCAGCTTTTCCCTACGATGGTCAGCCACTTTGGTGATCTGAAAAGAGCTGCGAACTGATAGGTAACGCAAAAAAGTGGAGTTGTATTCTTTTCCGCAACTGGTTGTTTTCCGGCTGCAGAGGCCTATCGCCCCTGCCAGATTATTTTTTTTATACAGGGCAATGAAGGATAGATCTTTACCATAGAATTTCATTCTTTCAGTGATATTCCTGACTGAATATCTCAACCCTCCCTCAGTACCCAGAACAGTTTTGCCGAGCAAGGTTGAAATCTCTTCATCTGCATAATCTTTATGCCTTATTTCGAGCCTCTTATAATCAATAATGGTATCCTCTGCCATTATATTTTATCTAAATAGTGATTAGCGAATTACAAAGATACTACAAGTTGAGAAATTCTTAAAATGATACATCTGTCAGAAATAATCAAAAATTCTGTCAGTTTCCTCGTATCCTGTCCGTAAGCCGGTACCCGAAAAAATAAGCTTATCTCCATTTTTCAGCTCCAGAAAGACCTCTGAATTGAGGCTCTCTTTTATTACACTGCTCATAAGTCCCTTGATAGGTGCTTTGAGCGTGCCTGTTCCATGTTTGGTTACTACTACTGATAAAATAAGAGATTCCTTCTTGATGATAATTTCGGTGTTATTACTGTCCAGTCTTCTAAGATTTATGACCTTGGCCCGGTTATAGGTGGCAAATATCTCTGTTCGTCCGTTAATGCTTATGAACGAGATGAATCCTATGAAAAAGCTTCCGCGCCACGGGATTTTCGCTATTGATATCATCACCGACACATTATCTGTTTCGAAGTTATTGCATTGAAGCCAGATCCACGCTTCCGGGAAAGATATTCCCCAGTCCTTTTCGATATAGCCTCTGCCGCCACCGTACCCAGAAACCTTACCATTAACAGATACCTGCCCGTCAATTCTGTGCCCAGTTGACACCACTCCATGATTGCACTCCATACCGGGAACAAATGAATACCAGCCCATTATGCCAGGATTAAGAAATTTCCTTGGCAGCGGTGACAGGTTAATGTTCCTGATCTCGCTGGTGATCCTAAACTCATCATTGTCAAGATCAAGAATTATTGCTTCCTCTGTGAATAACGATCTTCCTAAGTGCACTTCAATTTTTTTCCTGTCGGCGATAAAATCGCTGAGCTTGTATCTGAAATAGGATGTCTTCCCGGAGTTCCCATCAATGTACTGAATAAAAGAATGGGGATCTTCTGAAAGCGAGACCCCTGCTATTATTGCAAAAGCGTTCCCGGCATCCGCCGATACGTGCTTAAAGTACCAGCCTTCAAAATAAGCTTTGTCCTTCAGCGATCCCTGAAAGATCTCCGGGTGATATATCTTGTAGAGTGATTTCATGATAATTGAATAACCAGTAAGGTACAAAATTGTTCTGAGAATGCCTCTTTCTTGTCAGTTTAATCATACAATCATTAAATCGTGCAATCATGCAATCATGCAATCATGCAATGTTGAATCTTGTTTCTTGTTTCTTGTTTCTTGGGTCTTGTTTCTTGGGTCTTAATTCTTAAATGATTAAATTTGGTAGACTTCAATCTGCATTTCTATGAAACACCATGCCAATTCCCTTTCGCGCCGCAGGTTCATTCAGACTGCAACAATCGCCGCAATCGGTGCCCCCCTGATACTTAGCTGCTCCAGGAGCAAGCCATCGCCTAACGGCAAGCTCCGTCATGCCTGCATTGGCGTTGGAGGAATGGGCTGGTCCGATCTCAATAAATTCAGGGAAGATCCAAATGTACAGATCGTGGCAATTTGTGACGTCGATGCCGATAACCTGAAAAAAGCCTCGGCTCTACTTCCTGATGCACATACCTACACCGATTGGCGCGAGCTTCTCTCAAAAGAGGATGATAATATTGACTCTGTTAATGTTACCGTCCCCGACCATAACCACTTTATTATCGCTTATACAGCAATAAAAAAACGCAAGCATGTTTACTGCCAGAAGCCAATGTGCCACGATATAGCTGAAGTGAGGAAACTTACTGAAGCATCAGTAAAATACAAAGTAATCACACAGCTTGGAACGCAGGTGGCATCACGCCCATGCGACAGAATGACTGTGCAGTTATTAAAGGATGGTGTAATCGGCAAGATCAAACATGTATATCTCTGCTCGAACCGTCCGGGAGCAGTTGAAAATTACCGTCTCCAGGGACCGCGCCCGACACAGGAGCAGCAGGCGCCTTCAACCCTTAACTGGGACATATGGACGGGCACAGCTCCTGAGCGCTCATGGGCACCGGAAATATATCATCCGACAAAATGGAGGGCATGGCAGGATTTCGGTACAGGATGGTCAGGAGATATAGGCTGCCATATTTTTGATGCGGTATGGAAAGGGCTCGGTATGAAACCACCCCTTTCCGTAATCGCTGAGGTTCAGAAGTCATGGAAGGAGTCGCCTGAGAGAAGGGCCGACACGTGGCCGCAGGGTGACCATATAACATGGATGTTCCCCGGCAATGAAAAAACCGAAACAGATATTCTGCCGCTGGAATGGTACGACGGTGAATTTTACCCGCCAGAAGATATAAGAGCTATCGTTACAGGTATGGAGTACCCTGCTGAATCAGCAATGATTATTGGGACTGAAGGTGCGCTGCTTAATCCTCATAACGGAGAAAAACCTGTTCTTTTCCCTGCAGAGAAATTTAAGGATTACATGCTTCCGGTATTTGAGGCCGGCAATCATTACCACAGCTTTGTTGTTGCCTGCCTGGGAGGTCCGAAGACGGAATCACATTTTGCGCAGTCAGGTCCGATGACGGAGGCAATATTACTTGGTACAATAGCAATCCGTGTCCCCAGCACATTGCTGAAATGGTATTCAGAGACCCTGACTGCAAACAATTCCGATGCAAATAAACTCCTGCGCAGAAGTTACCGAAAAGGATGGAGATTGGCAGGGTTCTAAGAGCGCCATCCGGTAACCGGCTAAAGGTGATTATCACCAATTGTCTTTCTTATTCTGAATACTATCGGCTTTTAAAGCTTTTTCGACTGAAGCGATTGTTTCCAGCGCTTTCAGATGCGATTTATTGAAGGCTTTCTCATACAGATCCTTCTGATAGCCGGTAGGATTAAACGGAAATTGCTTAGTAACCGGGTACAGGTAATGAACGTCCGCTAACTCTCTTCCTCTCAATGTCTCCTCATATTGAGTAAGTGACAGTGTAATCTTTGCCCTGCCGTCCTTGACTTGTACTTTCAGTAAATGCCAGGTATCAACTGTTTTGTTTTCCAGATCTCCGTTAAGGGCATTGACTTTTTTATAAACACCCTTCCCTATAATCACTCCATTCGGAATATCTCTTTCCTGGATGATTGAATTTACATCAGAATAGTTGTGGAGAAAATAATCCAGTGTTCTGCTGTATAGCTCTGTTTTGTTCAAGTCAGGATAATCGACTACCTTGTGCCATGTAACATACTCGTTTTCATCAATTTGCCATTGACCTTTGGTTTTTTCAGACATTTTCTCAGTGTTTTACCTCTTGTCCTGCAAGTTAGTAAAATTTCAGGAATTCCTTAATGCTGTATTTGAAGCCGGCGAAAAGAAGAGATTTCGATTTATGTGACCTAAATCGTGATGAATTTATGCACTTACGACTGTGTGGAGCTATAAGCCCCCAGAACTGATTCCGGGGTGGCAAAAAATTGTTTGCGAGGGAATTAGAGCAGAGTCTTAAAACCGCACTGTTTTTGATGGATTGTCATGGGAGATCAGCCATCGTACTATAAATATTTACAGTCATCCGGGATCCTATGATGAAGTTCTTCAGGCAAACTGAAAAGTCTACCTGATAAAGTTGGTATAGTTTTTCGAAAGCCCGGTTTTGCACTCAGCCCGATAGGTCCTGGTTGGTACAGTCGTTGAATTCTGTTACAGATCCTTGACGCAGCGAACGGAGAAACCGCAATTTTTACCAAAATGTTCTCTGTGAACCTCTGTCTCGGACCAGAATATATGTCGCTCCCAGGCATTAAACTCGTCAAATCCCGTTGAAGTCCAGTAATAAGCTCCGCCTCCGAAAAGCAAGAAATTCCCGTCAATCTGCCGGAATCCTCCAGGGATGGAGGTAAAACCGACTTCATTTGTTGCTCCTTTATTTGGAATAGCCCAGCGCTCGATGCTTTTTTCCTTCAGCTTTCCCCCGGCGGCTCCTGCACCCCCCAGGTAATCAGTTAATGCAGTCCAGTCGTCATCAGTTGCAACATGCCATCCTTCGGGGGCAAGAATGCCAGTATTGGCTGCATACCAGTTATACAGGGCTCCCCAGGCCTTTTCGTTGCTAAACCAGCAGAAAGCGCTTTCTGTCATGCCAGCCCAGGTATTTTTATCGGTTATAAGCGTGATTGCCGTGCCATTGTTGTACTTACTTACCCGCAAGTCTTCAGCCATCCAGACCTGGGTTCCTATCGTAACGGTTTTGTAGACATTGCCTTCAACATCTGTTACCTTGCCGTAAGCCACTTCAGGGGTATCATCATCCTCACAGCCTAAAGCTGAAATTACTATTATCAACAAAATTGCACGGACGTAATTCCTGTATTTATTTTTTGTTGCCATGTTTTTAGTATTTAACAGAGTTCAGAATTTTATTCCGATCGTAATTTCCGGTAAACCATAAGGGTATGATCTCCCAGTATAGTCTTCAGAAACATATTCATTTTTTATGAAGGTCCCTGTTTCTTCATCGAATGAATAGGTTTTATATAAAATGTCCTCAACGGTATAGGCAATCCCGAATTGCACACCGGTTGACACATAAAGTCGTTTCCCGACATTCCAATGGTAGCCTGCTGATCCAAATAACAATATATCTTTAAGTCTTTCGCAGCCTTCGTTGGGATATCCGTAATGGTAAAAACCTTCATTATAGCTATATCCAAGATAAATGCCCGCATAGGGTGAATTCATCTTTTCATTTGGCATAAAAAAATGCTTGAAATTAAGCCCTGCTCCCATTCCCGTGGGACTGAAGTAGGTGACTTCCCCTTCAAAAATAAGTTTGCCGGCGAAGAGGCCCAGGTAGTGGTTTACGTAATATAGCCCCAGATAGGACTTTTTTGCAATTCTGAAATTGACCTCCATCATCGGACCAGCAACGAGGAAGCCGCCTGTATTCAGACATAGGTTGACAAAAGGCCATTTTTGTTCTTCTGTCTCTGACTGCATTTCGTCTCTCAGTAGTGACAGGTTTCTGGTCGACGGGCCTTTCACTGTTTGTGCAAACAGCATGCCGGATATCAGAAATAAGAAAATTATCAATCCGGCAGGCCTGAGTGGCAACGATTTGAATGATGTCTTCATATAAAAAGTTTTAATAGATACTATTTTCCTCCAAAACCGATCAGGACAAATGGAGCCCAGAAAAAGGGATTCCTGGCCTTAGATTTATTACCTGATTCAATTTCATATTTCAACGCATTCTCCCACACTACTTGATTTGCACCCCTTTCCACGGAGGAGGTGAAATTACTGTTTAGCAGATCACGCTGGGCGTATGTGAGTGCTTTCTGTATTCCGTACCCGGCAGAATAATATTGATGCAGCCTGGTCATTAACAGTGCGGTCGTAGCGTCCTCAACAGGCCAAAGGCTTACTATTATTGCAGGCGTGCCGGCGTATATAAATGCCCGGCTAAGGCCTATCATTTCATCACCTGTCGATAACATTCCGAGCCCTGTTTCACATGCGCTCAGTACAACAAGCCTCGAGTTCAGGTTAAGGTCAAATATTTCGCTGACAGTGAGTTGTCCGTCGTTTCTATCATCAGGTGGCAGAAGCAGATATGAATTCATTGGGCGCCTGCTGTCTAGAAATCCATGTGTCGCCAGATGGAGGATTGTGTGATCACCTGCATCTGTTTTAAAATATGTCTCTGAAGTTTCATTTTCGAATTTTGCAGTGCCTCCCGGATAGAGTTGTATTATCTGTCTTATCTCAGCAACGGTTCCTGGCAGGGGAGAGTAATTTCCCAGTGACAAGTTCCCCAATGCCAGCCCCAGAAAATCATTACTCAGTGCCTGATCCTTTAAACTGCACTGCTGAAGCACTGAAGCAGAGGGGGCATAGGAAATATTGAATTTCTCTATCATATATGTGCCGCTTGTATCCATAAGAGCCTGAAAAGGAAGAAAATGCAGACTACGATGTGGTATAATGTATAATGATTTATAACTACGGATCTCCTGTTCTATTGGTATAATCAGTGTATTATACAGTTCTTTAAGCAAATCCGCTGCTCCGTATTTTAACATTGTCCTGCAATCAGAAATCTGCTTTTCCATATCCTCTGACCTGTATTCAATCAGTTTTGCAGTGATCCCGCTTTTGGATAAAATCCAGATCACAAATTTTTCCCTTCCGATCCAGTAATCGATAACAGCGTTATCGTCAGATAAAAGATTTTGTATTTCAGGTAAGCCTGATGGTTCAACTGAAATCAGGGTATTGTATTCTCTGTTGCTAAGTTTGATAAGTTCTAGTGTTTTAGCGTATTCGGCGTTTAAGGACTTCAGGTAATTTTCCAGTTCTCCCGGACCGGATTCACCAAGTCTGCTCATTTCAATTTCCCTGGTTATCTTTCCTATTTGCTGTCTCAGTCTGAATTCTCTGCCCAGGAGGACTGTATCTGACGTATTCTTTGAACCGATCTTTTTATTTCCAAGAAGATCCAGGAATGTCCTTGATCTTGCTCTTTCAGAATAATAAAAAGCTGTTTCAACTGCCGGATGTTCAAGATCATTGAAGAATCTGTTCCCGCTGTTTTCGATCAGGAGCATAATCAGTCTTTCATATACATGCATTTTATCGGTCATGAAAGCGGACCGGAATTCTTCAATGCTCAGGCCGCTCCTTATCTTTTCAATAACTTCTATTGAACTAACATATTCCCGGAAGGCCGAATAAAGGTCTTTCCTGTTCTCATAAATCCTTCCCTTCTCGAAATGCAGCTGCCATTCTATTTCCGGGTTTCCTGCGGTTTCAGAAACCTGATCGATCAGAGCGGTCGCCCTTCTGTATTCACCCTTGCTGATCAGAACCCGGCACAGGCCCAGTTTTGCGTGAGCCTGTCCGGCTCTTGAGCCCATTATACTGAAAATGCTGTCAGCCTCTCTGAAATAATATTCTGCCTGACCAGGATTTTGAGTTTTTTCAAATGTTTCACCGAGTCTCAGGTTGGCAATGGCAGCTCCTGTCATTGAACCTGAATTTAAATAGATCTCACTGGCTTGCTGAAGATCCCCGGTTCTCATTTGCAGTGATTGGGAAAATGAAAGTATTTTCTCCCTGTTGCCGGAAATATCCGAGAGGGCTTTCTCATAGTAACTTTGAGCATTTTTATCATCCCCTAACCGGGAATATATTTCACCGACTTTTACATTCATCCAGGTGATCTGGGGAAGTATCCCGGATTCCTCAGCCTGTTCCAGGCCTTTCATCCTGTAATTCAGAGCTTCTTCATATTTCGATTCCATAAGGCAGGCGCTTCCAAGTGCCTGATAATGCCTGGAGGTATTAATACCGTTCTCTTCAGCAATCCGTATGGAATTTTCTATGAGCTTAAGCCCGTCGTTGATATTTCCCTCTTCAATTCTTATTTTGCCCAGCAGCAGATAGGACTCCATCAATCCCTGGTATTCGCCCTCAATTTTTCTGTAAACTGAGAATGCCCTTATGGCATCTCCCTCTGCTTCCCGGAAATTGCCTATAACATAATTTACCTGTGCCAGCGACAGGAATGTGTCTCCTGCCGAATTTCGTTTTGTATCCTTGATGCTCTTTGCCATTCCTGAATTCAGATCCAGTGAACGCTTCAGGAACCTGATGCTGTTTATGTAATCACCTTTATATCCGTATGTCAAACCTATTCTGCGGTAATCTTCGATAAGATTCAGTGCATTGGGTTCCCCTATTGAATCTATTCCCAGGGCCTTATGCAGATAATAAAGCGATGAATCATATTCCGATAATGCCGATGAGGCATGTGCAAGCTTTCTGTAAACATCTGCCTCCATGGTAAGGTTCCGGTAAAGACCCAGGGCCGGAGCCAGCTTAAGATATTTCTGATAGCCGGAAATTGCTTCCCTGTATTTTTTCTGATTGTTGTCGTCGTCTGCCTTTTGAATTGTCTGTGTAGCAATAACTGCGGGTGTTTTACATGAACATGCACAGACCATGAAGGCAGGAACAATCAAGGCAGCTGTAATTTTACGTGCATTCAGCATCTTATGGGCTTGTGACGGTCATAAAATATATTGAAGCATTATTCTGTATTGCGGATCGGCGATCCAGAATTTGCCAATAATAGGAATTGAGACACCCTGGGCAAGCCTGATCTTTTTAAACTGAAAACTGATACCGGGTGTATAAATTAAAGCCCAGGAATCATTTGAGGGCATAAAGGAAGTAATCATAGTAGTGCCTTTATAAGTATCTGCCTGCTTATTGTCATAGGTCAGGTCGTTCTGAACCGCAATCCAATCGTTAAGCAGGAAATTGAAATTACATGACAGAATGAAACGACTTCCTGATTTGAAGTGAATTGTATTTTCATACGGCAGCATTTTTTTCTCACAACCAAAACTATATAGAAAACAGCTGGAAAATGAGTATGAATACGGATAAGTAATCTTTCTGAACGTCAGCTCCGGGGCGACGGAAATCTCTCCGCTGCCGGTGGGATAATCGAAGATCAGCGTATCTGTAATATTGGTCGGATTTTTTTCTCCTGTGGGAAAAGATGTGGTTAACCCGGCAGTCAGAGAAGGTTTGGTTTTACTTCCTTCTATTATCTGGTACCTGATGGTAAATTGAATATCCCCGATTCCATTACCTTGTGTCTTCCATTTAATAAGAATCGAAGTATCAGATGCCGGGGTTTCATTTATATATGAATAATGCATTGATCTGAACTTGTAAGGAAGGATAAAGCCAAACTCAATCCGGTTGGTGGCACCATAATAAAAATGCAGATTTTCTGATGAAGATCTTCCCCATCCATTTCCCGTTGAGTAAATCCTTTTACCGCTTTCTGCCAGTACTCTGTCCTCTACCGCATATGTAAATTCTGACCCTATTTTGAAAAAACCCCTGTTGAGAGTTGCAGGTTCCGTAATAACAGTACTCTGCTTGATCTCTGCAACGAGCAGCTTATCTTCTTCCTGTGAAAAGGAAGTACAAACAATTATCAGAAAAACCAGGCTGGTAAATATTCTTTTCATTTCAGTATTTTATTCTTTTTTCAAAAGGGAAAAGATTATAGCATACCCCGAGATATATGGAAAATGGCGCCAGCTGGTTCTTCCCGGATATCGGGATATTCATGGATTCGCTGATCCATAGTCTGCCTGAGGCTATAATTTCATAGCCTACAGACAATACAGAGAGCCTGACGTCAGGATTTTTGATACGATAGCCCGTTTTTTCACTCCATCCTTCCGATGTGCTTCTGCCTGACCAGGATAATGTTGCACTGAACCAGGAAATCACCGGAAAAGTCATATCTGCTTTATAATCCCATGTATTGCCGAGGAGGTACTCATATGGGATATCATCATAAATGAAGTCAGATCCTTCCAGTTGATGAATCCATCTTATTGATTTGCTGACGGAAAAAGGTCCGCTGTAATTCACTCTTGCAGAAACATTTATATTTCCCGGAAGCCTTAACAGAAAAGTGGTTCCTGCTTTCACTGCCAGAGATCCATTGCCCATCCTCTGATGGCTGTGGTATACAATTTTTGTTGTCGGTTGTGCTTCCGTAGGCAGCACTATACTGTTTTCAGGTGCATCTGGTTTGTTTGAAAACAGTGGTAAACTGATTCCCGGAGATAATGTGATTTCTATCCTGTCGGTTTCGAAGGGTACTTTAAAAACACCACCCAAATAAATATCTTCAAATCCCGTATACTCATCGAAGTAAGTCACTTCATAATCAGGCACCTCGGAATTTGTTGTCCACAGGTACAGTGTTTCATGTCTTTGCCCGCGGCGGGCATAGTTTAATGCAATTGAAGTCTGAATGAAATCCAGGAGCCCGTAATTGAGTTCAAGGCAATATTTATGCAGAATGGAAGCGATTCCCATGTCGGCAAGAGAGACGGTGCTTCCGCTATTATCATATTCCTTCGAAATAACCGATATCTCGTAGCCGGTATTAAACTGCAGCTGACCCTTATGCAAAGTCAGTGGACGGTCGGTCTTTCGTTCATTAACAAGAATTGAATCCCTTAAAGTCTGGGCATTTAAGGTGAGACCGGCCATAAATATCCATACTAAAAGGACGAGGAGTCTCATCTGAGGCAAATTTTACTTTACAATTCCTGTTCGGTCAAATATTCATCAATTCTTAATTCAGCCCTGGCATATATCTGGCAGCGCCTCCGCCCATAGTTCCAAACCACAGATAGCCTTCTTTGTCTTTGAGTATTGTCGTAATCAGGTTCCCCGGTAAACCATTTTTGACTGTATAGGCTTTCATCAATGACCCGTTGTATTTAATTGCGCCCATATCATTTTCACCAAACCAAAGATTATCCTCATTGTCAGAGGAAATTGAAGTGATGAGATTCAACTGGAAACCATTTGCCAGGGTTATTGCTTCAAAGTTCCGGTTGTCATACCTGACAACAAAGGAAGCCCAGCTTACTCCTATCCAGATATTCCCCCAGTGATCCTGGTACATTGACCATACAATACCTCCGGGAAATCCATTATCAGTATTATAATAAGTGATACGGTTGTTGGTGATTTTTTTCAGCCCCCCCCAGGTGCCAAACCAGATGTTTCTTTCCCTGTCCTCAAAAAGCACATTTACATAATTGCACCACTCACATTCTTTATCATACCATATTCTCCAACCTTGGAAGTCCCATTCCAGGACAGCATAATTCTCAGTACTGATCCACATGTGATCATGATAATCATTCAATATTGCATATATACATCCGAATTCGGCAAAATGTTGCCAGGTGTCGTCTACCAGAATACTTAAGCCTTCGTTGGTGCCAATCCACATAAATCCGTTCCCGTCCTGGGCGATACTCCATACTGTATCGTTTAAAAGACCATTCTCCTCATTGTAAATGATCCATTCCTTACCGTCGTATTTACTTACACCATTATTGATGGTTCCCACCCAGATATTTCCCTGATCGTCTTCAGCCAGCGCTGTAACAGAATCAGACCCGAGTCCATTTTGCGTGGTAAAATATTCCCAGGTTTTAAAATTTTCAGGATCTATTGTATCCCAGGTCTCCTTGCAACCAATAAGTAAAATGCATACTAGCAACAAAAACAGAAATGACACAACTCCGTTGATTTTTTTGGCAATCATTGCTTTAGGGTACCGGGTTATATCAAATTTACGAGACAAAACGATACAAGTCAAATTTATTTTCGGGGAGAATGACGATCCAGTTACTTATATTGAAAAGGCGTCAGGCATCAGGCGTCAGGCGTTTGGAAACCTGGCTCCACATATAATGGATCTTTTACCTCTTTCGGTTATCTTGTATCGATGATCATGATCCTGGTAAGTCCGATACCTGCCAGTTCGGGATAGTATTTATATGTCTCCTCGCGGGTATAGAAGCCTCCGATGATTATATAATAATAACCCCAGCGCTCGACGATTTCGGATTCGAGTCCAAGCTTTGCACTTACCTTACGCTGGGCCTTCAAAGCCTGTGATTTCTTTATGAATTCTCCAACTCTCATAGAAACGGGAGGAATTTCCACAGCTTCCTGCTCTGGCTTGACTTCGGGTTTCATCTCAATTATTACAACAGGAGCATTTCTGATGGTATCGGCAGGAGGCACTTCAGCCTTTGGTTTTGCAGCATCGGCAGGAACAACGACGGGTTTTTCAACAGGCTCAGGCGCTTTTACGGGAGGAACCCACAGATCCCTTAATCCCATCATACCGAGCGAAGGAAGAAGCCTCTCTATGTCAATCCTGTTGGTAAAGCCTGTGATCCTGACTTTATAGTAACCGTCTTCATACAAAATATCAACAGGATTACTTACCATCGCAGACAACTTGTTCCTGAGAGCGATAGCATAGTTGTTTGACCTGAAGGCTCCAACCTGGATCGACATAAGCGCCGGTATCCTCTGAATAGCAGTTGTGTCGGTTATGTCTCTGATTACCGCTACCGAGTCAGACTTTTCAACCAGTACCCTCTGCTGCTGTTTTGCCTTAAGTGAGATCACCCATAGTTCGGTTATTCCGTTCTTCCTCAGAACTTCGATCTTCTGATCCACCTCAGCCCTGGTCTTTATGTCGTTTATCCTTACCTTATAGAAGTTGTCGGCGACAACAATATCCACTTTCTGACCAAAGATCTGCTCAAGTCTCTTTCTCAGTGCCTCCGCGTTGCGCTTCTGCCTGAATGCTCCCAGCTGAATAGCCCAGCAATCCTCCGAAATGGTAACAAGCTCTTCAACAACCTCATGTACAATAAGGTAGGAAGTATCTTTCCTTACCACCGGCGGTTTCTGAACAACCACTTCTGTTTCTTTAACTGGAGGAACGATCTTTTTCAGGTTGAAATCAAGCCAGTCAACTATGTCTCCCTCAAGCCCTCCCCTGATAGTAAATGGAATAGAGTCTGGTTCTGAATTCATACTCAACTTCCGGAGCTGGACAGAATCAATCCTGACCAGGTAGTTGCCCGGCTTTAGTCCAAATAGATTGAAATAACCATCCTGCTCCGTTAGTAGGCGTCCGGCAGAAACCATTCTGTCGGTATAGAAGTTCACTATTATTCTGTCCTGCCCCCGTTTCATTCCATTTTCCTCTAAAGTGACGGTCCCGCTGGCTTCGCCGGCAACTGTAACAGGGACTTCGACGGTCTTAAGCATATTGGGATCAGTGGTCACACTTAGTGTATGATAAGGAAGCTGCCATGCTATATTTTCAAAACCACCGGCATCAAGTTCAATGAAGCAGCTGGTATATGGCTCAAGGCCAACGATGCGGATAGTAGTGTCTTTTTCGACTATAATCACCTTCCCACCGCCTGCTCTCAGATTCAGACCCGGCACTTTCTGTTCTCCCTTATCCCTTGTGCCGTTTCCGTTAAGATCAAAATATGGTATCAGGGTTATTCCTCCCCGTCCTACATTGTTTCGGTTATCAGGAGTAATGAAGCGTGTACGGGTGTCGCTGATAAGGCTTCCTGAAGCCTGCTCAATAAAGGTTGTCTTCTTTCCTGACTGCCTGATTGTAAGCCCTGTACGTGCAAAACTAAAATCATATCTGACGCCTAATTCGGCCATATTGACGTTATAAGTAAAATTCCTTTCATACGAAAGGCTCATGAAGGCATGGTCGCCGAAATATTTTTCAACCTTAAGTTTTGCTGAAAGAAGCTTATTCTTTGATATTCCGTATTGCGCCTGTGGCATAAGAACGAACCTTGCGGGAAGCCTTGCTGACAGCGAAAGATTGGTGTAAAAATAAGGCTTCAGCTCGTCAATGAAAATCCCGTATGTAGTAAGGTTTGCATTAACTCCGCCTACTGATCCCGAGAAGAGCCATTCGCCGGTTGTATAGCTTGAAGCTGGTATAATAATCTGGTTTACCGAAAGTCTGTTGAATGATACGAACCTGCCTATCTTTAACGGTGCTGAAGCAGAGAACTTTCGCTCCTCAAGATAATTATAACTAATGGCGGTCTGATTCTTATGATACCTTATGTAATTAATATCAAACTGAATATTGGATGGCAGCCTGTATGATAGGTTGCCCTTTGCCCTCACACCATAGGTATATTCGCCAAGAAGAAGAATGTTACTTGCAATCCTGAAGGAAGCATTCACGAATGGCATTACAGGACCTGAAGTAACCGATGAAAGGTACTCAACACCTCCTCCTACGGTTATGCCTCGTGTAAGTCCGTAATTTACTGCTCCCCGTGAAAACCTGCTGAATAAGGTATCTTCCACCATTCCTGCACTCACCGAATACTCGAGTGTTTTTACAGGGAGAAAGTTAAAAGGCACATTTATATTCTGCTCTTTGGTTTTTTCTTCACCCCATGGCCCATAAAATTTAAGCTTGACGATCGTGTTCCCGTAAACAAGCGGAACCTGAAATGTAAAGAATCCCGATGCATCGGCAGTGGTATAATCAACCAGCACATTATTCACATAGAGCTCTACAATCCAGTTTGGTTCTGTCCTGTCGCTCATTGTATATGAGCCGAAAGACCTGCGGTATGTTGTCGGAGTATTAGTAAGCTGGACACCTATTACCGGATTATAAATTGAAGATACAGCCTGGGTCTGGATCTTTCCTGCCATCACCTGGCGAAGAGGCTTGAAATCGTTGTTCACGTATCTCCAAAGATATTTCTGCTGCTTCTCGGAAAAAGGATCCTGGCTGTTATAATAAAGGGAGACATTTGTTTCCCCTCCGGCTACCATGGCACCAAGGTCCAGGTTAAGTCTTGTTTCGCTTTTCCCGTTTATCTCCTCGCTTCCTATTGCGGACCAGTCGGCCATACCGAATCTGAACTTCGGATAGGTTCGGCCTATTGTCTTTTCAGCAACTATTTCACCTTTAAGCCTGGTAAGGTTTCTGCGCATCTCCTCCTGTTTCATTTCCTTAATCAACGGAAGCTCCAGATCTGTTGTAACAACAACTGAAAGGCTTCTGAAATTAAATAAGCAGTTCAATCCGAATAACTTTCCGAACCATGAAGATTTGAGGTAGAGATTGGATTCTGTCAAAACAAGGTCTCCTGGCTGAAGCTGATACAGCTTCTCCTGGTAAATTATCCTGTTGTTGGTCCTGCTTATATAAAACTTTGCATCCGGATTTATAAAAAAGCCCGAAATGGAATCAAGTCCTGGAGATGGAATGTTTCTTATATGCAGAAAATCAAAAAGATCGGTAACCGGAAGATATATCTCCTCATCTTTTATTACGGCAGGGATATCCAGTGCACCGACACCCTTGACTTCAAGAAGGACTGATATTTCATCATATTCCGGTTCATTCTGTCCCGATAGACATAGCGGGAGTGTAAGGAAAATGACCGCAGAAAGCATCCACCGCAGTAAAGCAAACCGTGGATATCCTTCTGTGATTGTCATAATAATTGGAGGTGGTTATATTATTCGATTTATTCCTGAAAAAATGTAATGTTATATGTTCCTGTATAATATCCTGCCGGATTTGAGATAATGCTTCCGACAGTAAGAGTTGCACCCAGGTCAAGTGTTGTTGCGGCAGGCGGTGTTGAGGTTATGACAAGGGGAAGAACGGGCTGGCTGGAATCGAGCTGGAAAGACATTGTGTGTGTTCCGTCACTCAGGGTTGAGGAAGGCCAGCTCAGCAGGGAAACGACTGTGCCTGGATTGGCAATCAGGTCAAGGCGTGTTGTGGAATAAACAGGAGTAGCACTGAGCAGAACGACATTTCCCCCATATCCTCTTGAACCATTGGCATAGATAATTACTGTACCTCCTGCACCTGCCAGGGAGAAGGCACCAAAACAGAGTTCCTGAGCAGTTGTATGTACTTCAAGCGGTCTTGGAGGAGGTTCCTGTGCAAAAGCAGCAGATACGTAAAGAAACATCATGATTGGAAGGAGTCTGAACCTGCAAATGGCTTTTATCAATGTTTTTGACCTTTTCATTTTTCTCCTTATCTGGTTACAATGAATTTTTGTACTGTCCTTTTACCGCCTGAAACAAGAACAATGAAATAAACACCTTCCTTTACAGGTATCCCGAATTCATGACAGCCTGTTTCATAGACTTTCTTTTCAAGCAGCTTCTGTCCTATCAGGTTTGTTAAATAAAAAATACCCTCACTTCCCTGAAGTTCATAGATATCAGCCTTAAGTATCCCGCCCGACACCCAGGCTAAAAATTTCCTGCTGACAGCATCAACCTTCCCGGTCCCGGTACTTAAATAATTAATATCCAGGAAGAACCTGTTCCTGTACTCTGCAACAGGAAGATAAATCCTGTATTCTCCCTGGTTATTGAGAGTCCGGTGTATGCCTGCAACAGAATCAAAAAGTGATATTGTATTTCCAATGAATGAACCCTCCAGCGATTTCAGCCTGAATATAACCGTACCCGCAGTATTGGCTTTTAATCCCAGAGGTATCCTGAGATGAGAATCAGTCAGCGGAGGCAGCCCGTTAATAGAGAGATTTATGTCATCGGGGCTGATTGAATAAATATTCGGGATCGTCAGGTCGGTGTTGTACAATTTCAGTGCATCAAAATCGCTGTCGAAAGTTTCCATTGCCTTGTCGTCGATATAGACAAGCATAGGATCGGTGACAGAAGTATCTGTTGAAAAAGCTGCTGTTAGCCTGATCATCGAAGTTTCTTCACTGGATCCGGATTTTGAAAATGGCTGGCTGGTATTGCTGACCCTGACAGAGTTATTCATTCCGAATGTGCCTGTAACCGGGTATGTTCCATTTGATACATGAATGAAGAATCCCTGCATGGATGGAATAATGTTATTTACAATCCCGTCGCTTGATACCCCATTCACATAGCTGGCGTATGAACCTCCATACTGGTCAGTTCCGGAGGCTTTGAAGAAGTATATTGCATTGTCAATATTTGTTTTTGTCCATCCTGATGCTGCATCCCAGTCGATAGCTGATGGATATGGATTACCGACAAGGTTCATGCCCTTGGTATAAGTATTATTGTGATTATATAATGTTGCAGATACAGAACCATTACTGACCACTCCTGTTATGTCGAGGGTGACAGGGGTTGCAGAATTACCAAAATTGACAGCATATCCCTGCAGAGGATTGAGCATCAGCGCCGGATTTACGTAGCTGACCCAACCTGAGCTTGTCCGGTTTTCGTCGTAACGGTATACCGGAGGGAAGGAAGCTGCAAGATTCACTTCATCAGAAAGCTGGTTCACTGTAGCTGCTGTAAACGGAGAGGATATATATCTGTAACCGAATCCTGAGTCAAGGTATCTCTGCATTGTTACGTCACCAAGTACACTTCCTGATCCAACTCCATTGATATAGGCTGTCTGTCCTGAAGCTGAGACAAGTGTCAGGTACCCACCACTTGCAAAACTACCATTGCTGGCTAAAACAGATTGCGTCACATTCAGGTTTCCCTCAAGTGTTACTCCTGCCGGATTATTGACAACAAGATCCTGTATTGTATTGGTTGCAAATAGGTTCGCTCCTATCTGCTGAGCAGCGGTGCCGTTCATTTCTATCGTTCCGGCAGTTGCATCAAATGTTCCGTTGTTTGTAATTGTACCTGATATCCTGATAATGTTATTCGTGATTGTCAATGAAGATCCGCTTTCTATTGTTAAATTATTAACAGTACCGGTAGCTCCGCTGTTAAGTACCGGTTTATTAGATACATTTGGTATTTGAACAGTTGTAGTCAGAATTGGTATAAACCCACAGGACCAGTTACCGGGAACATTCCAATCTGTATCAACCGTTCCTGTCCATATAAGGTCAGATATAATAGTCACAGGACTGTTTGCAATGACTGCTCCACAACCTCCTGCCGGAGCAATTGTATTTGTTACCATATAAGTGCCTGCCGTACTTGCAGCCAAGTTTATCTCTCCAGTTGCAGTGCTGACAAAGACCAAACCGGCAGTAGATGAAAATGTACCGGCTACACCGCCACCACTGAATGTTGGGAATGGATTTGCTGCATTAATGCAATATGGAGTACCAGTATAACTGAATGTTGCAACCGGTATCGGAGTAACAGTAATAGCCACTGTACGTGGGGCACTTGTTCCACATCCATTAGTTGCAGTAACTCTTAAAGTACCACTTGTGGCAGAAGAATTGAAATCAACTGTTACTGAGTTTCCTGTTCCATTTATTGTATGTCCGGATCCGGTATAAGTCCACGTATATGTATTACCCAGGACATTTGGTACCGTATAAACATGACCGCCGGAACTCTGGCAGACCGGGGTCGGAGCAGATGTGAAATTTCCTGGCATGGAAGCCACAACAGGGAATGCAATAACCACATCGTCCGATGAAGTACAGGAAACATTGCTGATAGTCCAGCGCAATGTATAGGTTTGACCCAGAACGCCTGTAAAGACTGTGTTAAAGAGTGTACTATTAACAAATGTACCTCCGGCTCCGCTCACTATTGTCCACAGACCGGAGTAGGGTGCAGGATTATTTCCTGCAAGAATTGTTCCAGAGACACCACAGTGAGATTGATCTAAGCCTGCATTTGAGGGTGTCGGGTTAGCATATGCATTTACAACTGTGGGATCAACGACTCCTATGTTTGTCCCGTTATTATAAGTAAATCCTGTTAGCTTATAAGCACCCGGTACAGGAGTTGGCAAAGTGTACGGTAACGATGCTACAATAACTGTTGGTTGCGGAGTACCATTAATTGTATAATCGAGTGTGTAGTTCAAAATTATAGGATTATAGGAAGTAAAGCTTACCGGTATACCGGCTGCTCCGCATACAGGTCCGATCGGAGATAATGAAGCCCTGGCTATTGTTGAAGTTATACTGGCTGTCGTATAATCCTTGGGTGTAGCTGAGATATTTACATTATTAGTGGTTGCCACATCTCCGTTATTATTATCTCCTGAAGTAGTTGATGCCAGCTCATTCCATGAACCAGCATTAAATTCTGCAACCCGCATATCAGCGATGCCATTTAATGTCATCAGCGGTGTCAGATCGCTCAATGGATCCCATCCGATTTTAACTTTAGCAGTTGTTCCTGAGGTTGTGCTGACACTCCAATATTCCATAGTATTGGCTACTTGTAAGGGAGGTGTAAGTGAAGCTGCTGTTGGATTTGGCGTGAAATATTCTACTGTCCAGGGTAAAGTACTACCGGCGGTGGAAGTGAGGGTGAAATTATGCCCTTCTGTAGTTCCTTTTCCTATCGGATACAGGAAACTGCCTCCGTTAATGATCTGTTTAATTAACGGACCGTTAACAAAAGAAGCTGGACTACCCCCGGCAGGTATAGCCGCTGTCGAAGAAGTACTTAATAAGGTCAGTTTGTTGGTCGAAGTAGTATTAATAATGCCATTTGTGAGTAATAGGTTATTGTTGACTTCTATTAGCCCATTTGCACCGATGTTTAATCCTGCAGCATTATTAATCTCAAGATTATTGAACTTGTTAGCTCCTGTAAAGTCACCGGTTGGTCCACCGAGTGTTTGAACAGCTGATCCGGCGAATGAAACAGTAGCAGCAGGAGAGGCACCCGAACCACTTATGAAAGCACCCGTATTATATCGCTCCATCGAACCCAGGATTGTAAGCCTGGTGTTATTTACACTATTATCAAGTGTAGGTCCGTCAATGACAAGTCTCTTACATATAGTTAAATCCTTATTCGGAAGTACTCTTGTACCGGTTCCCGTAACAAACATATTAGGCAAGCTGGTAAACTGGCTGGCAATGATCGTATAAGTACCGGTTCCACCGTACTCAATTCTACCGTTTCCTGAACAATCAATAAAGGCGGTGTAATTGCCACCCGGGAGGTTACCGTTTTCCAGATATATTGTCCCATTACCATCCACATCTCCAAGGTTATGTCCAAATGTTGGTGAAACAACTCTGAGTTTATTATTAATTGTTGCGCTTAAAACAAATATGTTATTAACATCTGTTGTTACAATATGATCAATTATTACGTAAGCACCACTTGGTCCTCCAAGAACTAATGGAGGAGACGCTCCAACCGGAGTCCATATAGATGGATGTGACCAATTGCCATCACTATTTGTCCGGTAAGTCGGAACTTCATCCGGTATTGCCAGATCATCTCCTGCGGTATAGTCACCGTTCAGGTCGTTGCTTGCTGAAAATATAAAAGTAATCTGGTGATTGGTTTCATCAACATTATCAGTTGCGGGACCCGGAGCGGCTTTATCCCATGTGTTACCCGGAAGTTCAAGTTTGGCAGCTACATAATTGCTCTCTGTACCGCCTACGTCACCGGGGAGGTACTGTAATAAGACATTCGCATTAAAACCTGAAATCCCTGAACTTTTTATCTGCCAATAGTACTTAAGAACATTCAGTGGATCAAAAACACTTGGATGATAACTGTCAATAGGATTAACATTTATATAACCGACGGTTGCACTTGCTGTAATCGTGAAAATGGCAGGTGTATATTTCCCGGCAACTCCGACTGGGAATGTAAATGACTGTGCAACAGCAGGAAAGAATTTCCTGACACCCAGGCTGCTTGTAACTCCATCAGACTTGATCATTCTGGTTATTCCGGGAGTTCCAAGGATACTACTGCTTTGGCTCAGGGTAAGAAGATTAGAGTTTATATCAAAGATGCCATGTGTAAGCACAAGGTCGTTCTGAAGCATAATACCGTTGAGCAATTTAGCTCCGGAATTATTATTGATCTCAAGCTTCCCATATGCGCCTGTTCCGGATATCTGTTGTTGAGTTGTACCAGATAAACTTATGCCTCCGGTAGTATTGTCGTCGGTATAAGAACCGTTGTTAACAAGGTTCCCCGAAAGAGTTAATTTCTTGTTGCCAAGGACAAGACTACCGCTTCCAATAAATAAATCATGGTTGACGGAAAAATTATTATTTACAGTAAGAGAATTTGTCGACGAAACATTAAGGTTATAAAAATTAGTTACAGAAGTTCCGGTTATTGCCTGCACGCCTCCGTTAAATGTTGTTGTATTAGTGCCGGAATTAAAGGTACCGCTGTTATCCAGGTTACCTTTAATGGAAACATTGACATTATTTGAGCTGAATATGCTTTGAGTATTACTCAGGATTAATGTTCCGTTAAGCGCTAACGGACTGACAATAAGGCCAACACTTGCATTCAAACCCGCTCCTGCAGCGCCTGTAATGGTCAGGTTGTTTAATGGGATATTTGCATCCAGTGAGTAGTTCTGAAGAGTATTTGGAATTACATTGGTAAATACAATTGTTCCTCCGGTTACTGAAGAACTTGCGGGTCTTAAATACAGATCCCCATAGGTAGTACCACCTCCACGAACAATAGTAATAGTACCAGCTGACATATTAAAGACACTCGAAGCATTTAATACTTCAAGCTTAGCATAACCTCCAACGGCAGCATTTCCGTTTATTGTAACAGTGCCACCGCTTTGTGTATAATTTAGAATACCATTTGTTGTTGTAGTATTTCTACGGATCTGCCCATTCACCACAAGATTTCCACCTTGTATTTCAATAGCAGAAGCCCCACCACCGGAATACTCGATATCGTTATTGTTAGCAGGAGCAGCAATTGGTCCTATATAAACATTTCCCCTGACAAGTGTGAGTTTCCCGCTCAATATGAGGTCGCCTGTATTATTTGCAGCATTTCCTATAAGGATATTCCTGTTATTAGCGTTTGCATAATCAATTCTTAATCCGGCAGTTGAAGGGATATTAAAAAGGGTTGTTGTAGAAACGGTAAAATCTGTAGCTGGGTCCGTTCGCATATACCTGAAAGTACCGTTTAGCAGAGTTAACCAATTATCTGTAAGTGTGTTAAGTGTACCTCCAATATTACAGGTAAGAGTGGTTGCCTGCGATGTCCCCTTATTTATTATTACCTGGCCAAATGTTGTTGACGGAGTGCCTATCGTATTTGTCATGCTTGCTGATGTTGAACCAAAAAAAGTAACCGGAATATTTGTAAACCGGCACCATGCCCTCGTACCGGCAGGAGCATTTATAAGCCCATTTGCATTGTTTATAAGGCTTCCACCAATAGACATTCTCTGATTGGCAGCACCACCCCAATCATCAATACCGGAAAGAGGAGCCACTATAACATCTCCATTCACAACAATATTCTGAGCAATTGCACCATTCTGATACCAGCCAAATGAGCCGCCCTGAATATCTAAATTCCCATTCACAGATACTGTCTTTGCGACAGTTGCAACAGGGCCGGGATAAGTAGTACCCCATGACATGGCAAACCAGGAGTCAGCATTTTGTCCACGGGTAATTAAATTCCCGTAAATTGTAAGATCTCTGTTGGGGAAAATAATATTTGATCCCCCTAAAGGCGATATTATAAGATTTCCATAAGAGGAAACATTTTCGGGTAAATAATATGTAGAACCAGCTGCTGAATTGGTTGTATATAATTCTGTCGTTCCCATATTCACGTTAAAATCGGAAAAATCTCCGGATGGGAATACATAGGTAACCGGGTAATCGAAATCTGTTGTCACCCTAAAAATTCCGTTCCCGTTTGGATGGGACACAACCATGCTGAATTCACAACCGGGATTAAATCCGATATCCAAAGTAGAACCATTTTCTATTTTAAGACTTGCGGCATTCTGTACTCCTTGATCGGGAGTATTAGGAATTGTTGCCAGAGTAACAATATCATTATCACCAATGATTACAATATCTGAAGCTCCGGGTACAACTGCCGGAGGATTATCAACTGTATGACTTGTCAGGGACCATGTGTTTACATTGCTCCATTGGCCGCTTTGTCTGCTATAGAAAATAGTCGGGACTCCAAAAGGACTGGTGGGATTATCGTCTCCGGCAGTATAGTCGCCGTCAATAAAAGCAACATTCTCCAGAAAACTGCCAGCACCAGGCTCTCCTATAATATTGGTCGTTTCATCCACGTCATTTGCAGTACCTTTTGTCCAGGTACTGGTGGTACTATTAAATCGTGCTGCTACATATTCATCCTCGCTTACGTCACCGCCTGCTACCACATTACTCTGATCATAGGTATATCCATGGGTAACAGTAGCTGCACCCAGTGTGAATCCGGAAGATTTGACACGCCAGAAATAAGTAAGGCTTCTGCCAGTTACAGTTACGTTCGGATGTGCGTAATTAACAGGGATAACAGTTATTGAACCATAAGCTGTCGGGGCAGCACTAAAACCAATAGAACCGGGAGTATAATTAACAACACCTACAGGGAAGCTGAGAGCTGCCGGAGAAGAATAAACCCTCGTAAGTCCTCCATCACCGGCATTCCCGGCAGATTTGAAATACCTTAATGCACCGGAATTTACTACAGATGCAGTTGCATTAAGTTTTAAATTATAAATACCAATATTGAAAAGGTTATTCTGAGAAAAGGTAAGCGTACCGTTAACAGTACAGTTTGCAACCAGGGAAACAGGTGCTGGTGCAGCATTGGTATTATTCAGCTCAAGATTGTTAAAAACACCATTACCGTCAATACTCTGCAGTATAGTTCCATTCAATACTATTTTACCTGTACCGCTATGTATTCCAGAGTTATATACATTTTTCGCAATATTGATTGTATTGCCATTATCATTCAGGGTTCCTAAAACCAACCTGAAGTTATCGGCAACATTTATAGTGGATTGAGTACCGGCAAAGCTTAAAGCACTACCGGCTGGTTTGTCAATTGTCAGTTTGTTTAATGAGAGCGGAGCTGCAACGTCAACAGTAAATGTCTGACCTCCTGTTCCATTAAAGATAGTTGTGTTGGTTCCCGGTGTATAGGAAGTTCCAAGTGCAATTGAAAAATTTCTGCCAATAGTAACATTGAGATTATTTGCCGTAAAAGCTCCCGAAGCAAGAGTAAGGTCATTCAGTACAACCAAAGGAGAAGTATTTAATTGAACTACTGAAGCACTGCTTGCACGATCAATCAACAAATTGAACAAAGGCGCACTTGTATTGATATAATAAAAACCTGCATCAGCTAAAACTGCACCTGTATATGGTCTGATTTCCAGGGTACCACCTGTAACATTAATATTGGATAGGGATGATTTCACATCAAAGGCTTCCTGTTCCGGAGCAGCGATACCGCATACGTCATAAATACGTATTGTTCCACCCGACATAGCAAAAATATTGGTTGTCTGCTCAAGGTTGAAGGAGCCATACCCAGAACTGGTACCATTAGTTGCTCTTGATGTATTCAAAGTAGCAACTGAAACATCTGCAAGGTCAGCAACAGTTACATAAGCTGTCGGTGTACGCTGGAAACGGCCCCGGAGAATAAATATCCCCCCGGTCTGTGTATATGATGCCGAACCAGTCGAGGAAAGAAGCTGTTTGGCATCTACTGTTCCACCATTAATAATTAATTGTCCGGAAGCAATATTTGAAGTGATTAATCCACCTGATTCGCGGGTTGAAAGATAACCATTGTCCATTTGCAGCTTACCGAATATATCCACAGCACTAATTCCTCCCTTTGTAACTCCGATTGTTGCATCATTGGGAGCTGCAACCGTATAGGCGACATTTACTTCCCTGTAATCATCCGCACTGGAAAGAACAACCACATCAACTCCGTCAATCATCAACGCCCCTTTAAAGGGGATATAATAATCAGCATTCGCGACAATTCCTTCAGAAAGTGAAGGGATGATCAGTGAACCTTTTAATACAAGTGTCCCGGTGCGTATCCACAAAGCTTTCCGAAGGTTCGGATCGCTCAATCCGGCAGCTTCAGGGGCTAATACATTTGCTCCGAATAACCTGAAGTATGAATAGTTGGTCGAGTTAATGGTCAGCTTAAATGTCTGGTCAATTCCCTTATCGACAATAAGGTTATAAAAAGTAGTAATCCCGTAACAGTTTAATGTATTATCACTTGCTCCCTGGAAATATACCGAAGCGGCACCTGCTGTGGGCCCTGCAACTGTTGGTGGAAAAGCATTGTAAATAGGATAAGGAAGATTTGTAAATTTTACAGAGCCATTATTGGTAAAATTACCCTTGATAATTACAGTATGGAAGTAGGTATAGTAATTAATAAAAGGTGCAACACCTCCAACAGTAACAGCACCAATTGCCGGATTAGTGGGTCCATTGCCTACTGTAATAAATGCACCGTTATCAACAGTTACATTTCCATTAATGTTAAGAGTCAGCTTGACAACAGACACGTTGTTATTGATCTGAAATGTTCCGCTTTTTACGTATAAATCACCATTTAAAGTGATGTTGCTTAACTGCGTTGCAGTAAAGCCAGATGTATTGATAGTTAAATTATTATATGTAGTTTGGGTTGCGGGTAATGTAAAATTAGCAGTATTGTTGTACTCGGTGGTTCCGCCACCGGCATTAATAAATGTATTGATTACAGAAGCCGGGAAATTCGCAGATGCAAGTCTGACGGTACCTTGTCCGCGAAGTGCATACAGGGAATTTGTGAATTTGTAAATGGTCTGATCGAGGAAGCCACCGGCATCAATAGTAATGTCAAGCGTCAGTGTAGTAACATCAGCAGGCAAAGAAACAGTACGACCCGTAAGGATCACAACTTTATCATTATCTCCGGGAATTGTAGAGCCAATCTGAAGTGTGCCGCTTGGATCTGATGTCCAGGTAGTTGCATTGTTCCAGCTGCCTGTCTGGTAAGAATAATATGTATCCTGTATACTTGTCCCTATACAGAAATATGGACCTGGGTTAAGGACAGTCGGTGATATTATTGAAGATGTATTACTTGATCCGCCGATTGCAGAATAATTTCCCGGAACAGCAGCTGACTTACCGATAGTCTTTGAGAAATCCAGTCCACTTTCATATAATTCCACCTTTGCACTTGTAAAATTTCCGCCGTTTAGATTTATCAAAGACCAATAGCGTGGATCAACAGAACCAATAGTTGTACCGTCACCGGTTAACGCTCCTGCTGCACTTACTGACGCACCAAGCACAGGACCGGTAACTCCTGTATTTACGTCTATGAGATTAAGACCTTTAAAAACTCCCCCGTCTCCAATCGGAAACAAATAATTATTACCTGCTCCAACCAGATTTGCTGTTAATGTTCTCTCCACAGTACCGGTAGTAACATTTACAAAAGAGCCGGGTGTCCAGACTATAGCTGCGGCGGGACTTGTATTAGTTATTTTAAGAGTGTATGTTCCGGCCTGTACAACACCGCTTGTAAGAGTCAGGACTCCGGCGGCTGCAAGCGTAATGTTACTGTTCATGGTAACACCATTTGCATTATTTATTGTAAGGTTTGCCAGATTTGCCACACTTGCCGGAATGAAAACTCCGGCAGATGCTCCGCCAAAAGATAAAGTAGATGTAGCTGCAGTTGATAAATTACCAGGTGTTCCGGCAATTGCCGGACCATTAAGTGTCAGGGTTCTTGCCCCAACAGTAAACGTACCCGCTGCAAGGGTAAGTGTTCCGTTGAGGGATAAGTTTGTCCCCAATATTATATTCCTGCTTACTGTGAAATTATTTAATCCGCCTGCTATCGCATTTAGTGTAATATCTGCACCCGTTCCGATTGTCAGATTTGAAGTTACTCCTCCCGTAAGAGAACCGGCTCCATAACTGAGAGTCCCTGCATCGGACAGAGTAAGTGTAT
>Ga0209450_10000082_pt1 | contig 59204 bp, 49 predicted proteins | sample FrelakmetLWP11LW_FD_187149 | JGI IMG/M metagenome (GOLD analysis project Ga0209450, IMG submission 187149) | Freshwater lake sediment microbial communities from the University of Notre Dame, USA, for methane emissions studies - LWP11 LW (SPAdes)... | ecosystem: Environmental > Aquatic >... | reverse complement strand
ATCGCATCCTGGGGGTGGAGAAGCTCCCAAGGGTATGGCTGTTCGCCATTTAAAGCGGTACGCGAGCTGGGTTCAGAACGTCGTGAGACAGTTTGGCCTCTACCTGTCGCAGTCGTAGGAAAATTGAAAGGGTCTGCTCCTAGTACGAGAGGACCGGAGTGGACGAACCTCTGGTGTACCAGTTGTCGTGTCAACGGCATTGCTGGGTAGCTATGTTCGGTTGTGATAACCGCTGAAAGCATCTAAGCGGGAAGCCATCCTTAAGATAATTTTCCCCATTAGGTCCGAAGAAGACTACTTCGTAGATAGGCATCAGGTATAAGCACAGTAATGTGTTCAGCCGAGATGTACTAATCGACCGATCGACTTTTTATTGAATTTTCTCCGCTTCGGCGGAGATCCGGCCTTCGGCCGGGATGAGATCTTCTGCTTAAAACTTCTATCTTTAGAAGTTTCGGGCGGAGGATTAATCAACTAGCAATTAGTGTTAATATTATTGTTGGATATATTGTATAATTAAAATCATCCCAAATAAGGATAATGTCTTGGTGTTTATAGAGAGTGGGGTACACCTGTTCCCATCCCGAACACAGAAGTTAAGCCACTCATCGCCGATGGTACTTGATCCCCTGGATCCGGAAGAGTAGGTCGACGCCAAGACATTGTCCTTATTTTTTTGCCCAGATTTTTAAAAACCCCCTCCGGCGCGTTATGGCGGGAGAGGGTTTTTTGCTGTGTTTTTAAACCGTCACGTTTTTCTGCTCCAGATAGTTTTTATATTTAATGAAAATAAAAACATTGATGATTATGAACGGTATGACAAGGATGGTGAATTTATGTTCCAGGAAGAAAATATATATGTAATGTGAGGCGCTTATAAATATTATCTTCAGATAATAGTTTGCCACTTTAAATATATTTTCCAGGAAACCCTGGACCAATCCTCCTATTGATTTAAGGCTTGCCACCGATGTAAATACCGTGTGCATAAAAATCGCGTAAACGGTTTTACCGGGCAGGGCCTTTATCATTTCCATAGCCGGTTCATGCGTGCTGAATATGAAAAACGATAGCTCGGACAATGTGAATCCAAGCCCGATAAGCAGGAAGCTTATCATACGCAGATCCCTTATGTTATGATGCATCAGGTCGTGCAGAGGTTTTATTTTGCGTTCAAGGTACAGTATAGTGAGCTCTATCGCCACGAATGAAATTATCACGAAGTAATATTTCATACTGAAGGCCAGATACTCCACCATTACAAATGGCACCGAGAGCATAATACCGAAAACAAATAGCGCCATCGCGGATTTGTACGGTATTTTATTTTTCCACTGAATACCCAAAAACAAGCTTAGTATAAGGAATGATGTGCCTGTGAAAATTGCTAATTGTTGCATATTTGGTTATTAGTTTTTATTTTGTGGGGATTTAAGGGCAGGTTTTTAATCTTCACCACGCCTTTCATTAAACCTTCCAAGCAATTTAAAAAATAATATCGTAGGAAGCACAAAGACTGAAAACGCCAATATGCCTGTAAATAACAATAGAAATCCTAAAGAGATAAGGATTTGCGTCATTGTGAAGTGGTTTAAATATTAAATTTAAGCCTATTTTTTTGTTTTTGATCGATAAGTTAGGGGTTAAAAAATAAAAATGTGAACGCATGAAAAACCAGCCTTAAATAAAGCTTTTTCCATAGTTTTTAATGTTTTGGGTTTTGTTTTTCATACCGTTCTTTATATTATAATAACATATTTTGAAAGATATGTCAAATACAATAGGAAGGTTTTTATCCAAATCGGTTGTCACGGCTTCTTTAAGATAGTAATATTTATTCTACCTTAGCCTTTAATCCCACAAATATGTACGCATTAAACAAAGTCCAGCTAATAGGTCATTTAACGGAAGACCCTCAGATCCGCCAGACTCCCACCGGCCAAACAGTAGGGGATCTTAATGTTGTCACCAAACAATCTTTTCTGAATGTTTCCGGTCAAGTCCAGAACAGCGTTTCTTACCATAATGTAGTGGTATGGCGCGGGCTTGCCGATATAAGCGGAAGGTTCCTAAGAAAGGGGAGTCATGTCTACATAGCCGGACGTATACAAACAGATGAATGGCAGGATCAGACCACCGGCCAGAAGCGCTATAAAACAAGGATAGTAGCCGATGAGATGATACTTTTAGATCCAAGAGAGCCTCACGCGCCTTTAGCTTCCGATTCCAAGGTCGCCGGCGGGCTTAATCAGGCTCAGGTAGTCGGTAATATAACCAAGGATCCTGAACTAAGGCAAACCCCTAATGGCGATAGCGTCACATCCTTTACCGTGGCTACAAATTACTCATGGAAGGATAGGAACGGCGGTGAGCAGGAGAAGACAGAATTCCATACTGTGGTAGCCTGGGGCGCGCTTGCCGCGAGCATACATCAGGCTGTTAAGAAGGGCAGAAAGATATTCGCTTCCGGCAGACTGCAGACAAGAAGCTGGGAGACTCCGGATGGCCAAAAGCGCTATGCTACGGAGATAATAGCCGAAAAAGTATTGGCCTTGGGTGTACCGGATGCCGATATAGGAACTCCTTCCGTATCTACAGAAATAAAGATCTCACAGCCTGCCATAAAGCGTGAAGGCGCCATAGTACCGGAAAACCCTGTCGAAGTGCCTGCTGTGAATTATGAAAGCGATATAAAACCGGAAGATCTGCCGTTCTGATACGATATTCTATTTTTCGCCGTGTCTTCGTATTGATTTTACGATTCTCTCCGCGTCTTTCGAGCCTACTTGTAATCCTGTGTTTTTTGCGGAAATTATGCTTTTTGCACGATTATCAGCTTCTGTCTGAGGAATTATTTCAAAATCCCTTCCCGTTAGCTCCCTGACTTTTCTTTTAGTCTCCTGCATTATTTCCGCTTCCCGATTGGCATTATTCCTTGCTGTCTGTTCAGCGATTATCTGTTGCTGCATCCGCGGGCTTATCGCTTCTTCATGACCAAATACAACTTCATAAATCCTCTGTAAGATGGAATTCCTATGCTGGTCACTTTCTGTACTTCTTTGGGGCATTGGAGGGCTATTTATTTTATTCATTATACCAGAAAGGAGCTGCCGAATATGGGAGCTCCTTTTGTTTGTAAGTTTTAAGCGGCATTAGCAATATTGGAAGCGGCTCTCTTTGGTTCTATCTTTAGTAGCTCTGCAGTGCTATTTTCTCCTACTAAGACTTTTAACCAAGGGTTGACTACAAGATTCAGAAAATTGTCAGCCAGTTCTTTTTCCGAAATATCATCGGCGACCTCAATGCCTTCTTTTTTTAATTTTTTTATCATAGTTTCTCTGTCGAATGAAAGAAATAGTTTTCCATCTTTTCTTTCAGCTCCGAGTATTTTTAAAGCATCTTCCAGCTCTTTTCTGGTTGATGAGACGTTTTGGACTTCCGTGCCCTTGCCAGCGCCGCCTTCAATCAATCTGAGATTAGGTGTATTATTCATATATTTTTTTGTTATGAATTATTTATTTGATAATTTAATTATAACATATTTTGTAAAATAAGTCAAATATGAATATGACAAAAAAATGCCTAAGCTTCTCAGATGTAGTTTTAGCTTTTACATAAATTAATCCAATCCTTCAGGCTCATGGTCTTCGGGCTTTCGACTTCTTTGGTCGGAAAATTTTCAAAATGGTAATTGACCACCTCCCAAAAGTTTTTAGGCAGGGGAGTGGGCTTATGGGTGATTTTCATAATACAGCTCATCACTTTCGGTTCCGGGTAAACTGCGGTCGGCGGGACATCCGCCACTATTTCGATATCGCCATATGCCTGAGCCTGCAGGCTGACGCGATAAGATCTTGGGGGCTGTCCCATAAGTGTCGTCGCGTATTGTTTATCGGTTATAAACACCATGCCGTAGGGCTTATGTTTTTCATCGGACATAAATCTCCGGTATAGTTTTCCGCTTATATGAAATGGAATATTTCCGACTAATAAATAGTCCGTTTTTGGAATTTTATAGTCCATTATATCCTCTTTAAGAAGCCTTATGCTACTTTGTTGTATAAATTTTTTGTTCAATATATCAAATAACTGTTCATCGATTTCCAAAACATCAATATCATCGAAGTTTTCGGCCAGCTTTTCGGTTATATAGCCAAGTCCTCCGCCGATTTCAACTATCTTTGTGCCGGGTCTATAAATCGATTTGATGGTTTCTATGAGTTTATCGATGATTTTTTCGTCAGTCGTAAAAACCTGCCCATGATATTTTTTTGGGATTAATCCATTATCTTCCAGTTCTTTCCTGCATTTTGTCTGGCTTATATACATTATTAACGATTTACGATTAACGATTAATGATTAATGATTTACGATTAGAATTTTGAGTTTCCGCATATTGCATTATACTTATCGTGATGAAAAAAGCATTATATATCCTTTTCGCGTTACTGCTCTTGTCTCCCGTAATAGGGGAGCTATGGCGTCTGCCGATGTTTGGCTTTGAATTTATGCCGTCGGACCTTATTATCCCGGTCATATTTGTGGTCTGGGGTATAGATAAGATAAAAAACGACAGAAAACTCAGGCTTGGGAAAATAGGCAAGATGATAGTGTTTTTTATTTTTGTGCTTGTAACGACATATCTGATAAACGTTTTCAGATTCGACTTTAAGCAGATGGTCACGGCATTTGCATACATGGGCAGGTTCGGCATGTATCTTGTCACCGCTATAATGGCTTTCGACCTTCTTTCCAGAGATAAGACCGCAACATTTAAAAAAATCCTGCTGGGCGCGATGATAACAAGCATGGTGCTTATAACGGTTTTTGGTTTTCTGCAGCTTAAATATTTTCCAAATTTCCTTGAGCTTGGCATGTATTTAAAAGGCTGGGATCCGCATATCGGCAGACTTCTTTCCACATGGTTCGACCCTAATTTTATAGGCGGGTATCTGGCTTTTATACTGGGTATAACCATTTCACTCGGTATCTACTTCCATCGCCGTAAAAACCGTTTATGGTTTTTTATAATGGCAGCCATATCACTTCTAGGCCTGTCCGCACTTTATTTTACATATTCCAGAAGCGGGTATCTGGCACTGATGGCGGTCCTCGCGGTCCTCGCGTTCTTTAAATCCAGAAAATTACTATTGGCAGGTATCCTTATAGTAGTCCTGGCTTTCAGTTTTTCCCCGCGTGTGCAGGAAAGGACTATGGAAGCATGGGATTCGGGAAAAACTCTACTTGGTTTGAATTCCCAATACCCGCTTGATCCCACCGCAGAGCTCCGTGTTTGGTCGTGGAAGTTCGCGTGGGAGATGATACAGGATAATCCCTGGACAGGTGTCGGTTATGGCAGATATGCCTATGAAATAAATCAGCGCGGACACGGACTTATGTCCGACCACTCCGTCGGCGGTTCCGACAGTTCATTCCTCACCATATGGGCTCAGACCGGAATATTCGGTTTACTCAGCGCCCTTGCGATAGGTTTTGTCGCCGCCGCAGTCGCCGTAAAACGCGCATGGAAAAAAACCGATTTCAGAAGTTATCTGGATGCCGGTTTACTAGCTTCATTCTGCGGTATTATGATCCACTCCGTATTCGTAAACTCACTTCTATATACCCTCATGATGGTCTATCTGTGGGTAGGTCTGGGAATGATGGATGAAAAATAGAAAATCGCACAATAACCATTGTGCGAGCAACTAGTCTCCCGGTTCTCAACATGCATAAATGCGGACAGTGAATTAACTGTGGATGTTTTCCACCTGTTTTTGCCTTGATGCAAAAATAGGTGGAGCCCAAAAAAATCAAGGCTTGGGCCTGAACCGCCCTCGTCTTCTCGCAAAAAAACCCGCCTCGTCCTGCGGACGAATTGGCGGGCTTCCTTGCGCGTCATCTTTTAACTTATTCCCATACATAACTTAAGGCTTGCCGGCCCGAGCCCTTTTTCTGTTTATAAGCCATCAACAAAAAACCATGCTGACAGCTGACCGCTTACAGCTGACAGCTCGTACAATGGTTATTGTAAAAGCTTCTTAATTCTTTCAACCCCATTTATTTTTTCGATATATTCAGCTGTTGAGGCGCAGAGGTATTTTTTCCAGTCTCCGTCCGACAAAATAGCTTTGCGTATATCGGTGGCGCAGATGTCTATCTCATGTTTCACGATTGTCACAGGTGTTTTGGTGTATTTTTCGAATAATTCTTTTACAAGGCCGTCATCGCCGACAAAGACGATATCGAATTTCGGCACAAGCTTCTGCACGTAGGCCGGCCATGCAGGGTTGTCGTTTATGTCCGGCACGGGGATTATTTTAAATAATTTTTTCGATATTCCTTTTTCCTCGAGGGCTTTTTGTATAATTTCAGTCCGCTCATTTATAGTAAAAGGATTGTAATTGTCATGACTGTATTGCGAACTGCCTATGCATATGTATAAAAAATCGACAATTTTTAATGCTTGTTTTATCGCGGACAGATGCCCTAAATGAAAAGGCTGGAAGCGGCCGGTGTAAAAACCATTTTTTAATTTATTTGACATTTGTAAAAATATATGCTAGAATAGCCAACCATTAAATCCAAATTAAAAATTAACACTAACATTATGTCAAAAAATACATCCGAAGTACAAGGTAACCAAACATTTGTCCTTCATTTTGATCGTGTAGATCTGCTCAGGAAACAGCTGGATGACCTGATCAGTATTATTGAAAATACACAAAGCTTGCATTATATAAACGACTTGAGAAATAAGATAGTAATGACTTTAGGTGAGATCACCGAATCTCAGCGTTTAAAGATAAACGGTGTATTTAGGGATGCGGGCATATTTGAAAGGATCTCAAGCAAACAAGTAATCCTTAGGCAGCAGGTCGCGCAATTCAGAAGAAATATTCCTATTAAAAAACTCAAACATCATAATGAATATAAGCCAGTCTTGAGGCGCGCTGAAAATCCCAAGCCTACGCTGGATAATAAAGCTCCCGAGGGTAAACCTTTATCTCTGAGTTACGGGAGCGTAACGGTTTATGCTGTAGAAAGGGTAAAAATTGTTAATGAAAGAGATAAAAAAGGCAATTTGGTCGAGAAAGAAAAAATACTCATACAAGTGACAGGAATCATTGGCGGAGAGATGCCTAAGGTACATATTGGCGGTGTTTATTCAGTAGATTCTCTGCCTATACCTTTGCGGTTCGCTTATATACCGGGTTTGGAAGAGGAATATAAAAGACAGCAGGCCGCAAAAGAAGCTGCGGAGCTGGAAGCAAAACGCGCCCTAAGACAGGAGAAAGCCAAAAATGACAAAGGCAAAAAAGAGAAGAAGGAAAAACGCAAGGCAGCATAAGCGATTACTGTTGCTTTATGATCAGCGGTAATGTCATATTCTGTATTTCTACGACTTTTACTCCTGCGATCAATGGGTCGCGGTTCGCCTTTATAGCTGTAATCAGATTATCAAGCTTGGGCTGGAAGAACTTGTAGTAATCCTGCAAGCCTTTATACGCGCCGATTTTAGCTTTTACTTCAGACTGGTCTTCCTGCACGCCTATGAATTTCGCAAGCTCCTGTTCCGCATCAGGCCCGTTGAAAGTCTTAAGATTGTCGAAAAACTTCTGCTCACTTGCCTGTAGCTGAGTTTCCTGCGCTCCAAAATTCACTTCCAGGAATTTTATCTTGGAATCCAGATCGTTTATTCTTTTATTTGTCCTATCAAGCAGTATCTGAAGGAGATTTATGTAATTGTTCAAAGTAACAGCCCTGTCTTCGGATTGATTCAGATATTGGAACAAATCCACGGCAAGAGCGTTGTTTACCTGGCTTAAAAGCTGTGTATCGCTTTGCAGAGTGGAGTTTATATCAACCGTCTTTTCCCCAAGGTAATAAGTGGTAATAAGGCTTTTCTGAAAAGCCACCGCTCTTTTTTGGTCCAGCTTTGTCAGGTGCTGGCCTGTGCTCATCATATTTGTAAGCCAGATACTGTTTTTTAAAGCGTTTTCAGGGAATATCGTTGCCGCTTTTTCCTCCTGATTGCCGACGAGGTTTGTAGTTTCCAAGCCATATAAATGCCCTGCTGCCGGAATACTCGCCATATATTTCTCATATCTGTCGCTTGCCTGGCCATCCACTTTGTAATTACTAAGCATGCCCGTCTTAAATCCATGCGGTTCTATTTGCACTGTCACAGGAGGCATCGGCGTGAAGAAGTTTATTATTCTGCTCCAACTCATAAAAATCGTTAAGGAAAGCAGTACTACTACGAATGTGCCCAAAAATATATGCCAGATCTTTTCCCTTTCCATAGGCATACTTAAAAGCTCCTTAAGCCTTAAGTGAGCTTCATGGTGCTTTTGCGCATGGTGTCGGATGTGATGTATGGAATGCCTTTGCATAGTTATCTTTCTATCTATAAATTATACCAGTTTTTTGGCTAAAACACAAGGAGTCAGTGGATGTAAACTTGAAAATAAAAACCACATCCCCGAAGGCGAGATTCGCGAACCTCGCCTTCGAAGGCGCGAAAGCGCTTTCGCGCCTTCGGGAACCGGGGGTTTTAATATTTTCAAGTTCTCAAGTTTACTGTATCGTTATCCTGTATTTAATGTAATAAGCACCATGAAAATAGGCATAGACGCGAGGATGTATGGGGTGAGTTTCACAGGCATAGGCCGGTACACCTCCGAGCTTATAAAAAATCTGGCGGAGATAGACCATGGAAATGAATTCGTCATATTCCTGCGCAAAAAAGCCTTTGATTCATTTGTCCCGCCGAATGACAGGTTCAGGAAGGTGCTCGCGGATTTTCCGCATTATTCAGTCGGCGAGCAGACGGGTTTTCTTAAATTGCTCAATCAGGAGAAATTGGACCTTGCCCACTTCACGCATTTTAACGCGCCGATCCTTTACAGTGGGCCTTTTATAGTAACAATCCACGACCTCACTCTTTCATTTTTTCCGGGAAAGAAAATGACTTCGCTTATAGAAAGGGCGGCTTATCATGTGGCTATTAGAAATGTCACAAAGAAAGCGAAAAAAATAATAGCGGTTTCCGAACACACCAAAAAAGACCTTGTGGAGACGCTTAAGGTGCCTGCGGACAAAATAACCGTTATCTACAATGGCGTAAGCCCTAAATTCGGGGACACCACCCCTTCCGAAAGGCCGGATCTTATGAAAAAACTCAGGTTGCAGAAGCCGTATTTCCTTTATACTGGCGTCTGGCGCGACCACAAGAACATTGTGGGGATGATAAAAGCTTTCGATAAGCTGAATAAAGAACTCGGAAACCAATATAATCTTGTGATAACAGGTCCGCATAATCCCACTTATCACGAAATACCGGATACCGTCAGGGAATTAGGGCTGGAGGATCAGGTGCATTTGGTAGGCTTGGTGGCGGATCAGGACCTTTTCGGTCTTTATAAATACGCGCTGGCTTACGTTTTTCCGTCGTTTTACGAAGGATTTGGATTACCTCCGCTTGAGGCGATGCAATGCGGAACGCCAGTCATCGCGTCAAACACGTCCGCCACTCCTGAAGTATGTGGAGAAGGGAACGCGCTGTTTTTTGATCCATATAATATAGATGATATAAAGGATAAGATGCGGATAATCGCAACCGATCCTACCGTGCGCCAACGGCTTATAGACAGGGGGTATGAGCGGGTGAAGGCTTTTAGCTGGAAGGATATGGCACAATCCGTACTTAATTTATATAATTCTACGATTTAAGATTTATGATTAAAGATTAACGTAAATCATTAATCATTAATCGTTAATCCTCAGTTTATATGGAGCAGATAGGCAATATAGTAAATAAACGGCTAAACCAGCATCAAATCGGCGAATCCGCACGCGCTTCCGAAGTCATTTTTAAAGCTAACCAATATCTTTCGCAATGGCTTAAATGCGAGTTTGAGGACGCGCGCGCGGTGCTTCTGAAAAACGCTGTTTTATGGATAGGCACGGGCAACGCTTCATGGGCGCAGGAAGTAAGGGGCGTTTCGGAACGATTATTAAAAAAACTACAGGAGGAATACGGCAAGAGCTTCATAAATAAGGTGCGCACAAAAAGTTTGACAATAAAATAAATATTAATTAAACTATCGGAGCGTTGCACATACCAGCGACTCATTTATTTATTTACATCCCAGTTGTGCTAAAAATCAGACTTCAGCGTATCGGTAGAACAAATAGGCCACAATATCGCGTAGTTGTAGTGGAACACACTGTTGCCGCTAAAAAGAACAAATACGTCGATCTTTTGGGTTACTATAATCCGCTTCTACCTAAAAAATCATTTAATGTCGATTCCGATCGCCTTTTTGATTGGATCAAAAAAGGCGCCAAGCCTACAAACACCATTGCCAGGTTGCTTAAAGGGCAAGGCGTTAAAGGCATGGAGCCTTTTATCATCGAAATGAAAGATAGGAAAAAGAAGGGCGAAGAAGCCGCTGCTCCGGCAGCAGCTGCCAAGCCTGCGGAAGAGAAACCGGCCGAAGAAAAGCCGACAGCTTAAATAATCAAATCCAGTTTTTTAAGATAATTTTAATTTCTAATCTTTTATAAAATGCCTGATGATATTTCTACCGGACCCGACAAAGACTTTGTCGAATATGTCGTGAAATCCATTGTTAGCAAGCCTGAAAAAGTTGTCGTAACCCGTACCGTTGATGATATGGGCGTTCTTCTGACACTTCAGGTGGCCAAAGAAGACATGGGTAAAGTCATTGGCAAAGGCGGTCAGACTGCAAAATCAATAAGAATATTACTTCGCGTTATCGGTTCCAAAGAAAACACCAGAGTCAACATGAAGATCGTTGAACCTGAAGGCGGTGAAGTCAGCGGAGGTGAATTGGAGGACGAAGAAGGAAAGTCCAAAAGTGTTTTGGATGAACCGGATTTGGAGGTATAATTATTAAGCCTTAGTAACCCCAATCTAATATGGAAAGCGGTTTTATGGTAACCACTCAGTTTGATATAGTCGATCTGGCAAACCTTGTTGTGGCAATCGCCATCATACTTGCCGGCACTCTTTCTGTTTTCTATATATTTGTCGGCGGTATTTCCTTTATCCTTTCCGGCGGGCAGGAGGACAAGATAAAACAGGCTGTACATACCATCCGTTACGCCATTATCGGTCTTATCGTGACAATAATGTCCGTTACCATCATCAAGATAGTCGGTTATGTCTTCGGTTTCGACTTACTCAGTCTAATAAGCTGGCAGAAGATATCCATACTGATGAGCAATCTTATAGACAGGATAGTCGGCGGTAGCAGTTCGGTGAATATGGGCCCCGGGTCGCTACGCTAAGGATTGAATGTCTGAACTGTGATCCATTTGATTTAAATGATGGGCATGATTTTTTAATGCACGTTTAAAATCACAATGATCAATCAAATCATAGATAATCAAAGTTCAGACAATTGAATCAAAAATCGCAAACCTGCCTTTGCCGGCAGGCAGGTCTCAAATCAGAAATATTACTCTTCTTCATCTTCCATCGCGCTGATCTGGATGTTTTTCCAGTCATACGGGAAGCGGAAGTTTTCAAGCGCGCGCACAAATGTCGCGAAGAAGCTCCAAGGCCTGTCCTTTTTGTAGATAAAGGCATTGCCCTTTTCCTGTACGGGATCGTAGTTTTCAGCGAAATCTTTCTCCATGATAACCGGCACAACGCCATATTTCATGCATTTTTTAGCTTCATCCATACACTCATCACTATCGGATGAAATAAATGTGATATTGGAAGCCGCGTAAACTTTCCTTCTGTTCTCGTCGTTATCCGGCACTATCACCACCTGATGCGAATGTTTTTCCGCGAGTTCATTGAAATATTGCTGGTATTTTTGTGTGCCCACACCGATAAGCACTATCTGCACAGGCTGTTCCAAAACCCCGTTCATAACATCCTGAAGCATGCTGACATTGTTCTTTTCCGTAAGCGGATATGTTATGCAGATGACCGGTACTCTTTTCTCGTATGTTAAGCCAAAATCCTGGCAAAAAGAAATTTTATTCTTCTCTTTGTTCTGTATCATCTTTTTGCTGTATTTCTGGTAGATCTTATTATCGTAAGCGGGTGTTATTGTTTGAGGCATAGGTGATTCTCGTTTAAGTTATCTTAATATTATAGCAAAAAACAGGCTTGAAATCAATACGATAAGTGCAAGTCCAAGTGCAAGTGCAAGTATGTTTTAAAATTTTTTCTGACGCATGCACTTGCACATGCACATGCACATGGTATCTTTATTCCCGTGGATCAAAACATGTTTCAAAAAAAGGCTGACGAAAAGCGCTTTGTCATAATAGACGGCAATAACCTTATTCACCGCGCTTTTCACGCTATTCAGGCTCCGCTTAAAACGTCATCCGGCGAACAGACGAACGCCATTTACGGTTTCGCGAGCATTTTACTCAACATCATCGAGGCCGAGAAGCCCGATTACATGGCCCTCACTTTCGATGAAAAAGCCCCAACCTTCCGCCACGAGGCCAGCGAGGAATATAAGGCTAAAAGAGTGAAAGCACCCGATGAGCTTTATTTACAGATTCCGCGTATACGCGAGATGATAACCAGATTTAAAATACCGATATTCGTAAAGGAAGGCTTTGAAGCCGATGACATGATGGGCACCCTCGCGAAGATCGCCGAAAAAGAGAATATGACTACATATATAGTAACCGGTGATATGGACGCGCTTCAGCTTGTAACCCCGCATACTTACGTCGTTTTCCCGCATAAAGGCTACAGAGAGCCTATTGTTTACGATAAAAAGAAAGTCGTTGATAAATACGGCATAACCCCAGAGCAGGTAATCGACTATAAAGCTTTAATGGGCGACCATTCCGACAACATCAAAGGAGTGGAAGGAATAGGCCCTGTCGGCGCTGTGAAACTACTTAACCAGTACAACGACCTGGATGGCATTTACGCGCATCTAGCCGAAATAAAGGGCGGAATACACGATAAGCTGGAAAAAGGCCGTGAGGACGCTTACTTTGCCCAGAAAATGGCAAGAATAGTAACCGACGTGCCCTGTGACTTCAAAAAAGACGAAGCCGCCTTCAGTACCCTCGATTTCCGAGGTCTTGGTAAGTTCTTTGAGGAAATGGAGATGACCAGCCTTTATAAACGTTTACAAAAGATAACACCGGATGAACAGTCGGTAGGCGAGGGGCAGATGGCGATGTTTTAAACTCGAAGTTCGAAACTCGAAACTCGAAACTCGAAACTCGAAGTCTGCAGATAACGAAGCGACGATACGACGAAACGACAGAACTGCATATAAAACTGTAGTTGGCGGGCGTGTCGTGAATTTTTTCTCAGTCCTCAATTAGAGTCATTGTTGTGCAACAAACTTAGTCTATTCTATTTCCATCAGTATCTATATGAAAAATGTCATAACTACCAATTTCAGATTGAGCAACCTGTGCTTTACCATTTTGAAAATCATCAGCATCCACGTATTCTTGGTCATTAATCGGGTTACCTTCTTTATCAATATATATCCATCTTTCGTTTTGCTGAACAAGCCTTACTGCGGCATAGCCATCATTAAATGACCTGGCTGTCTGGTAAGATTGATCATATAAGCGTTCTCCATTTAATCCGATATGATATTGCTTTCCACCCCTTCCTTCATCAACTACAGCAGCTCCATCTTTAAAGCTTGTTACATTATCATAATTTTTCTCATACAACCTGTTGCCATTAAGGTCAATGTGATACATTTTGCCATAACCTTCTTTCACTACAGCTCTTTCTTCAGAATAATCCTTTACTTCATCATAATTTTTTTCATATACACGGTTGCCATTTGTATCTATATGAAACTCATTTCCATCAAAGTCTTTAACTGCTGCTCTACCATTACTAAATGAACGTGCGATTTGATACCTTTGTTCATATATAGGATTGTCATTTTTGTCTATATGTAATTGTTTACCGCTCAAATCTACAGCACACCTAATACCTTCATATTCGGGACATATGCTCAAATACTCATTACCTAAAATCTTTCCTTGAGTATTAATTTTTTGAGATTTTCCATCAAAACTAGTCACTTGTGCCTCACCATCCTTAAATGGTCCAGCATACGAAAAATTACCATCGAAGGCCCTATTTCCACCCTCATCAATATAGAACCAATTACCATCTTTCTGAACAGCAGCTAAGTTTTCGCTAAAATCAGATACTTTTTCAAAATTATTTTGATAAATCCTCTCCCCATTTACATCAATGTGATAAGCGTTATCATCACAATCTTTAACAGCAGCCTTGCCTTCATTAAAAAAGTCACCATTCAACAAACATTTATCAAATATAACTTCGTAACTTTCATTGATGTATTTTATATTACCCTCTGCTGTTTCAACTCTTGCTATCCCGTCAATAAATTCACCTATAACTGAATATTCACTGGTTTCATCTGTAGATTCATCAATAACAGGCAATGCTGGAAGTTTTGGTTTCTTTTTTTCTTCAGCCTCTTCTGGTTCCAGTGCAATTTCCGGTTCTTCGCTTGTCTCCTCAGCTTTTTGTATTTCCATAATAATGTCATGAATTGTTTCTGATTCACTCTTTTCCACAAAAGGCCACATACTGAATACATATGCAGCTAATAGATATACAAAAGCTAGTACTACAATTGTTACACCAATTGTCGCCAAAAAGATATTTGGTTTTTTTCTTTGTACGGGTGTATTGTACGTAATCGGCTCGACTGGTTGTTTATTCAATGGTTCCTGAGTAGGTTGATTTGTTTCAGGATTGTTGTTTGTGTTCAAGTCTTCCATTTTGTTTTTGTTAGTTAATGCCTATTTATAGTTTATTGAATAATTGATTTTGTTGCAACAATGGCTCTTCCTAAATTTAAGAGAAAAAATTCACGACATGTACGCTAACTAGATCTTATACGAAATTATTGAATAAATGAACACAGGTTATCTCGTTATTTCGTCGTCTCGCCCCGAAGGGGCCCCTTCGGGGTTTTTTCGTTATGCTATAATATCGCCGTTATAAGACGATATGAATATTGAGTTTATAAACGATAAGGAGTGGGGGATTGATAAGGCTAAATTCAGCCCGATAATCGAGCGCCTTCAGGGTGTGGTGGATGAGTCTGATGGGGTTTTGAATGTGGTGTTTGTGAACGATACATATATACAGGCTTTGAATAAGTCATACAGAAAAAAGGACGAGGCCACGGATGTACTATCGTTTAATTACGGTGGCGATAGTAAGCTTGTAGGCGAGATATACATAAGTATAGATACCGCGAAACGTCAGGCGAAGGAATATAAACATACCCTGCAGGACGAGCTGGCAAAATTGTTTGTCCACGGGTTTTTGCATATACATGGGTATGATCATGAGACGGAGAAGGAACATAAGATTATGTCTAAACTTGAGGAAAAAATATTAAATTAATTTCTGATTCGACCTGTCTTCCGGCAGGCAGGTTTCGTATTTCTGATGCCTAAATTTTTCATTTTTTTAACCATATGAATAAAAATTGTATTCACTTTTTTGGCTTATTTTAGATTAAAAACAAATGTATAAATTATTTGTTCAGTGGTGTACTTTGGCTTACTCCCGATATGCGGTACAGGGAACAAGCCAGTTTTTGATGACCATATTTTTAAAAACCGGTGTTGAACAAAAAATTGTTTCAAGATTGTTTTTAAAAAAAGCTTGTTGGACATGGTTAGACACCCTTATTAGCCATATTGTCCACACATTTTAGCCCATTTGTCATGTATTTTTAAATAAAAATTTGTTCAAAGGATTTCCTTTATAATAAGCCAAAAAAACTGTACAAAAAATTTGAACGAAGTGCCTAAAATGGCATTATTTCGCAAAAAACGTTTGTCAAAGGAAAATCTTTGCTGTAAACTCCCTCTTGAACTTGAATATTGAAGTGATTGTTTTTAATACTTAGTTTAGTGATTGGTCACTTTTTCCCTTTGTACTGCGGTATAATAGTGATCAAAAAAAATATTCACTTGAATATTCGGACGCCGTTGGCGTGAAAAACCTTTTTTAGTTTTTTAAGTTTCTATTAAAAAATGCCTAAGGAACAAATTATTGCCAGTCTAGATGTTGGCAGCTCTAAAATCCGAACCGTAATCGCACTTCTTGAGGAAGAAAAAAAGATGCCTAATATAATAGGCGTCGGAGTTGCTCCATCCACAGGGATGAGAAAAGGCAATATAATAGATGTCGACGAGGCAATAAGCAACATATCCGCAGCGCTCGAGGATGCCGAAAGGATGTCCGGCGCGCCTATTCACCATGTATTTGTGGGCATAAGCGGTAATCATGTGGAGTCTTTCGACAGCAAGGGCGTTATCGCCATATCACACGCGGGCAGTGAGATCATAGAGGATGATATAAATAGAGTCTTGGAGGCTGCTCAGGCTGTTAATATGCCTTCCAATCGCAGAATACTAAGGATCATCCCAAAATCATTCTCCGTGGACGACCAGAGGGGGATTAAGAATCCAATCGGTATGATAGGCGTACGCCTTGAGGTCGATGCCCATATAATCACGGGGCAATCCACTATTATAAAGAATATTGAAAAAGCAGTTCATCAGGCCGGGGTAGATATAGACGATATCGTTCCGGCTTCTTTGGCTTCTGCCGAAGCGGTGTTATCAAGAAGGCAGAAGGAATTGGGTGTTGTAGTAATCGATGTCGGTTGCGGATGCACTTCCATCTCGGTATATGAGGAAGGTGCCACATTCCATACAGCTTCGCTACCTGTCGGCGGTGAAAGCGTTACAAACGATGTCGCTATCGGATTACGCACTTCTATAGATACCGCGGAGAAGATCAAGATAGAATACGGTACAACCGCTCCTGATGAAGTGAATGAACGTGAAACTATAGACCTCGCGCTTATAAGCAAAATAGATAATCAGAAAGTTTCAAAAAAGCACTTGGCCGAGATCATACAGGCCAGATATCACGAGATATTCGTGATGGTAAAAGATGAGCTCCGAGCTATAGGACGCGATGGTATGCTTCCCGCAGGCGCTATTCTTACAGGTGCCGGCGTTAAGATGCCCGGATGCCTTGACCTCGCACGCGAAGTTTTGGGTCTTCCTGTACAGATAGGATTCCCGACAGAAGTTGAGGGAGTTGTAGATAAGATAGACGATCCGGCTTATGCCACGGCTATCGGCTTGGTCGTATGGGGTTCCAAATACGAAGGCCGTTCATACAGTTTCAGCGGTGTCGATCTTAAGAAATTCCTGGGAGGGATGAAGGGGTGGTTCAAGAACCTATTGCCATAATCTCTGAAATGGTATAGAGTAAACGACCTTTCAGAATCCAAAACAAAAACAAAACAAAAATCCAGTTCCTCGGCCGTGTTTTGTTTTATTAACTTGCATAAATAATTATTAATTAAAGCCTTATGTCCCAAACACTTAAAAGCTTATTCCATAGCTCCTCAGGTAATAACCGCAGGTCGGTCAATGAATATTCCACCGAGGTAACACCTGATATCACCCCTCTGGCTTCCATAAAAGTCATCGGTATCGGCGGTGGCGGCGGAAATGCGGTAAACCGCATGATCAGCGCCAAAGTCGAAGGTGTTGAATTTATATCCATAAATACCGACGCGCAAGCCCTGTATCATTCACAGGCGCCTCACAGGATAAACATCGGTAAAGCCATAACACGTGGTTTGGGCGCGGGTTCAGATCCTAATATCGGCAAAAAGGCCGCGGAAGAAAGCAGCGAAGAACTTAAATCCGCCATGGATGGCGCCGATATGGTATTTATCACTTGCGGTCTTGGCGGTGGTACCGGTACAGGCGCGGCTCCTGTTGTCGCGGATATAGCGAAAGAACTGGGAATACTTACAATCGCTGTTGTGACAAAGCCTTTCGCATTTGAAGGCGCTCACAGAAATGAGGTCGGTTCGCAGGGTATGGAAGAGCTTAAGGCTAAAGTAGATACCCTTATCACGATCCCGAACGACAGGATACTTTCCATCATCGATAAAAAAACACCTCTTACGGATGCTTTCATCGTTGTGGATGATGTATTGAGACAGGCTATTCAGGGCATCGCGGATCTTATCACCACACACGGTATGATAAACGTGGACTTTGCCGACGTGCGCACGATCATGCGTAGCTCCGGTTCCGCTCTTATGGGTATCGGTTACGGCACAGGTGAAAACCGTGCTGTCGATGCCGCACGCGCAGCTATTGAAAGTCCTCTTCTTGAGATGTCTATTTCCGGCGCCAAGGGCATATTATTCAATATCACAGGCGGAAACGACCTATCCATGTTCGAAGTCGATGAAGCTGCCAAGGTCATCACCGAAGCTGCTAATGCCGATGCCAATATCATATTCGGTACTGTTATTAATGAGAACTACACAGGCGAGATAAAATGCACGGTCATCGCTACGGGCTTTAACGAGGATGAGCAGAAACGCCAGCAGAACATGACAGCAGCCGGCACTATCCAGAGAATGGGCCATGCTCCGACATCCACAATGAAAGTCGGCGAGATGAAACATGCCAGTGGTCCTATGACTCCAGCCAAGAAGGCCGAGGAAGACCTGGAAATCCCAGCATTCATGAGAAAGTCATTGAAGAAATAATCTTTTGTTTATAAACCAGAAGCCCCTTGTCAGCTTAGTTGCCGGTGAGGGGTTTTTTGATAGTGCATGTGTAAGTGCATGTGCAAGTGCATGTGCAAGTGCATGTGCAAGTGCAAGTGAATGTGAATGTGCAAAAATGCAGTTAAGTACTTGCTCTTGCACTTGCTCTTGTACTCAAAATTTGGTATAATAAATAGATAAATTAAAACTAAATTTAATGCAGACGCAGACAAGCGGTACATCAAACACGGTGCAAAATCAGATCAGCGATATCAATCAGTCATTTAAGGAACGTGATGTTCAGGAGAAGGCTAAGAGACTAGGTCTGCCTTATGTTAATCTTATAAACATCCCGCTGAACCCCGATTACACTAAATACGTATCGCAGGAGGATTCCGAAAAGGCGAATACCGTGGTGTTTTTTAAAAGCGGCAAGAAGATCAAGCTTGCTGCCGTTAACCCTGATGACAATGACCTAAAAATCCTTTCCGAAAAGCTAAAGGAGCAGGGTTACGAGGTCTTTATAAGCTTATGTTCAGCAGAATCTGTTAAGAACGCGCAAAAGATATATTTCAAAGAAAAATACAAGAAAACAGAATCCCTTGAGAACATCATCGAAGAGCAGGATCTTGGGGCGTTTGTCGAGGAAATCAAAAACCTTGAACAGCTTCACGATAAGATTGAAAGTTCCACGTACGATATCGCCTTAAACTACATACAGGTCGGCGGATATAAGACAAAGGCTTCCGACATACATTTTCAGCCCGAAATGGACCATATACTTGTGCGTTTCAGAATAGACGGCATATTACAGCCGGTGTTCGACCTGAGCCGTGGTATTTATGACGGTATCATCAAGCAGATAAAACACCTTTCCCATCTGAAATTCAATGTCACGAACATCCCCCAGGACGGCCAGTATTCGTTTATGGTGAACGGCCGGCAGATCAATGTGCGTGTTTCTATTGTGCCCAGCCATTACGGTGAGACATGCGTTATGAGGCTTCTTGATTCAAAGGGGACTTTTGAAACATTCGAGAATCTTGGTTTTGAAGGCGAAGCGCTGAAAAATATCAAAGATGCCATCAATCTTCCTCACGGTATGATACTTGTAAGCGGACCTACGGGCAGCGGCAAGACTACGACCATGTATTCGATGCTTCAGTCTATTGATACTAAGGCTAAGAAAGTCATTACACTGGAAGATCCTATTGAATATAACCTTAAAGGTATTACGCAAAGTCAGGTGGATCCTGAAATAGATTACACTTTCGCCTCCGGCCTTAGGGCAATCCTCAGACAGGATCCGGATATAATAATGGTCGGGGAAATAAGAGATCCCGAGACCGCGGAAACAGCCGCGCAAGCTTCCATTACAGGTCATTTGGTCATATCCACTCTTCACACAAATTCAGCCGTGGAGGCTATTCCGCGCTTGGTGAACATGGGTGTAAAAAGTTATATATTAGCTCCCGCGCTGGAGCTTATAGTCGCGCAAAGGCTTGTAAGGAAGCTATGCCCGGATTGCATGGAGACCAAACCGATGACAGATATGGACAGGGGATACATCGAGCATGTTCTGAAGTCTATTCAGGAAAAAGGAGTACAGGCACCTCTCACATATGCTGAAAGCAAGAATATGGAAAAAGTCCTACAGTCTGTTCAGGCAAAAACCGTTTCCGCTCCTGTGATGCCAAATGAACTTAAAAGCCCGAAAGGCTGTGAGAAGTGTGGCAATACAGGCTACAGGGGGCAGATCGCTATTTCCGAGGTATTAAGGTTCACAAATGACCTTAAGAACATGATGCTGGAAAACAAATCCATGCCGGAAATATACGCTTATATAAAGAACGAACTCAAGATGGTCACCATGCTTGAAGACGGCGTGCTTAAAGTTTTAGAGGGGGTTACTACTCTTGATGAGGTATATAGGGTGGCAGCTGTGTAAATAGTCATTCCGCCTCGCACCTTGGAAAAGGTACTCTGCGGAATAACGAATAATATAAAATTGCAGAGCATGTTTTCTAACATGCGAGGTAATTTTTCTGACAACAAATAAACCAATATATCAATTTGTCATGATACAGGTTTACATGTGTGACGGAGGTGCTTTCATCACAGGAGTATCGCTTCCTGTTCCGACTCCGACAAGTTCCGGAACAGGTGCCGGTGCAGGTGCAGCCATTGGCATATTCTGGTCCGTGACTGCTGGCTTGGCCGCAGCCTTAGGCTCTACAAGCCCCTGTTTTTCGGCAGGAGTCGGAGGAGCAAAAATCTCATAAGGTATTTTCTCAAGTTTCTCAGTTTGTTCAGCGGCGACTTTGATCTCATCGGATGTAAGAGTTTTTGCGCTTTCAGGTACATATCCCTTTTTGAAGCTTTCCATAGTCTTAAGGAACGCGCGATCATCTTCGTCTATCTTGAATGTAGTGATATTGAACGGAATGTTGATCTTGCATTCATCAAAAGCTTTTTTAATACGATATGCGAGATTTGAACGTGTAATAAACGGGCTTTTGTTGCTTTCTATCCAGGCAAAAACTCTTATTTGTATAGCACTGGATGAGAATTCATCTATAATCACCATAGGTGCAGGCTTAGGCACAAAATCAGGATCTTTATAGATGACACCTCGAATAAGACTTGTGGCCATATGCAGGTCAGTCTTGTAATCAACACCTATAACTATATTTATACGGCGGAAGGGGTTTTTTGAATAATTTATGACATTTGATGTAAGCAATGTCTGATTAGGTATAAGAACCTCCTGACCATCAAGTGTGGTGATAATGGAAACGCGCGTGTTTATTTGATTTACAGTGCCCATAACACCGCCGACTTCGATAAGGTCGCCGATTCTTATATAACTTTGGGCGAGCATCATTATGCTTGATATAAAGTTGCTTATGACATCTTTGAGAGCGAAACCTATACCCAATGAAAAAGCTCCGATAACAGCGGCAAAATTAAGGCCGTTAATAGCCAGCGCGACGATTATACCAAGGCCTACAACACACCATTTTGTCACACGATCTATAAGAACAAGCAGATTTTCCTGCACGTCATCTCCACGTTTCTCGATCATGTGGTTTTTAATTTTGACAGCAAGTATTTTAGCTAAAATGGAGGAAGCGAATATGATTATAAGAGCCGCAATCCATAATCCTATATGACTCATTATGAACTCCAGCATTTTCTGTATTCCGGTCAGGCCGGTTTCCGCAGTCTGGCTGGCTGTTTTAGTCGCGGCAGACGAAACCTGCGCATAAGCTGTGGGTATAAGTTGTTCGATAAACATAGTTTTGTTTTGAGTTTTTATCTATTTATTATACCAAAAAAACGCCTAAAACACAAGACTTCAGTTATATTTAAGAGTGTATGAATAAAATGAAGAAAAAGTTTTTGATTTTATTATTCCTGACTATCCTTCTTATCGGAATCCGGACCACGCTGCAAAATACCCACATATTTTAATCTTTCAAGAAGCGCTATAGAAAGGTTTTCTTTATCCTGAGTAATTTCTTCATCGGACATGTATATCAACATGAGTTGCTGTGAAATTCCCCCCTCACTGACTTTTATGCCCGTTTCTGTATTTATAGTCAGTGAAAGAGAGAAGGCAAGAGTTTCAAGAAACTCAGTCACGTCTTTTTCTGAAAGGGTTGGTCTTTTTCCAACTCCATCATAAGCAATTGAAAACAATTCGCCGAATTCCCTTTCTGATAATTTGTTAGTTTCCATTAAAGTTTGGGCAAAATAAAGGAATGTATTATAACAATAATTACATATTAATGTCAAGGAATATAAAATTTAGCTCAATACCGCTTTTATGCGCCTGATACCAGCGCTTGAAGATTCCTCTTTTATGATTTTGAATTTGCCCAGCTGACCTAAATGTTCAACATGCGGGCCTCCGCATATTTCCTTTGACCAGGGTGACATGTCGTAGACTTTCACGTTTTCGCCGTATTTGCTTTCAAAAAGACCTATGGCGCCGGATTTTTTAGCCTCTTCCACAGTTGTCGTAGTGCATATCACTTTGGCATCGGAGGCTATGGCCTCGTTGACTATTTTTTCCACCTCGGCTATTTGCTCAGGTGTCATCTTATCCGGATGCGAGAAATCGAAGCGAAGGCGTTCAGCTGTTATATTCGAGCCCTTCTGCGCCACATGGTCACCAAGTACTTTGCGCAAAGCGGAGTGGAGAAGGTGAGTGGCGGTGTGAAGTTTTGTGGTGGCTTCGGAATTATCCTGCAGGCCTCCTTTGAACTTTTCCTCCGCCCCCGCGCGGGAGAGTTCCTGATGGTTTTTAAAAGCCATTTCAGATTCCTTCATGGTTTGGTCATCAAATCTAACTCCCCATTCAGTCATTATTTCCTGTGAAAGTTCAGGCGGAATACCATAGGTTTCATATATGTGAAATATCTCCTTTCCGTCAATTCTCAGTATGTTATTTTCGATTCTCATGCCGGGTGGTAAATTTTCAGGATCAACACCACTTATGGCTCTTCCATAGATTTTTTTTAAATATCTAATGCCTTGTTCTAGGGTCTTTCTGAACTTTTCTTCCTCAAGCTGAAACGTTTTTAAAATTTCCTCTTCGTGTTGTATTTCCGGGTAAATGTCGGACATCAGATGTATGACTTTTTTTGCTATGACATGTGTGAAATTTTCCTCTATTCCGATTGTTTTACCGTGTCTTATAGCGCGTCTCATAAGCCTGCGCATAACGTATCCCTGATCCACATTGCTTGGCTTTACGCCGTCGCCCGCCATAAACACGGAAGCGCGGATGTGATCGGCGATTATGCGGTATGATTTTTCGTTTCCTGTATAAGGGGTACTTGTCAGCGCGCTGATCTTTTCGATTATCGGCTGGAAAAGTTCCGTATCGTACACTGTTTTTTTGCCCTGCATGACGGCAGCCACGCGTTCCACGCCAAGGCCTGTATCCACGTTTGTCTGTTTTAAAGGCTCATACTTTCCGTCAGTAGTTTTGTTGTACTGCATAAACACATCATTCCATATCTCCACCCAGTCTTCATTGTCATCATTGAAGCTTTCCGGAACCTTATTCGGGTCTCCGACCCAATAGAACATCTCCGTATCCGGACCGCATGGGCCAGTAATCCCGGCCGGTCCCCACCAGTTGTTTTTTTTCGGCAGTTTGGCGATACGTTTTTCGGATATCCCAAGTTTTTTCCAGATGCTATATGCCTCCTCGTCAAAAGGCGCGTCGGCGTCTCCGGCGAATACGGAAACGGCTAACCTGTTTTTATCCATTCCAAGCCATTTTTTCCCTGTCAAAAATTCAAAGCTCATCTCTATAGCCTCTTTTTTAAAATAGTCGCCAAGCGACCAGTTACCGAGCATTTCGAAGAAGGTTAGATGAGTGCCGTCGCCGACTTCATCTATATCTCCCGTGCGTATGCACTTCTGCACGCTTGTAAGGCGTTTTCCGCCCGGATGATGCTCGCCAAGTAAGTAGGGGACAAGCGGATGCATGCCTGCCGTTGTAAACAGGACCGTTGGGTCGTTTTCCGGGAGTAACGGAGCTGAAGGAATAATCGTATGCCCCTTTTCCTTGAAGAATTGTAGATATTTTTGTCTGAGTTCTTTGGATTGCATGAGATAACGATATAACGAAGTAACGAAGTAACGATACAACAAACTTGAAAACTTGAAAATCTGAAAATAAGGACTCAGGACTCAGAACACAGGACTCAGACAGGGTTCATTGTCAAAAGAGCTGTTTCCTGTGTCCTGTGTTCTGAGTCCTTGTATTTTAGCCCAAAATTTGCTATAATAATATGATAACTTGCAATAAAAATATGGAAAATAATCTCAATCAATTCGCGGATCTGGCTAAACCGATTCAGGACGAAGCTGCTGTAAAGCCAAGGATAACGCTGGATCAGCTTGTGAATCTTGCGATAGAGCAGGAGGCTTCCGATATACATTTCGGCGAAAACAGCCGTGTGGCTTTGAGGGTAGAAGGAAAGATAGTCTTTATAGAAAATCTGGAATCGCTTTCCAAGAAGGAAGCGGAAGATATGATATTTAAGATGATAGACAGTGAAGATGAAAAGAAAAGACTTGAACGTGTGCGAGAAATAGATGTTTCATACACGCATACTTCCGGTGTCAGTTTTCGTGTAAATGTTTTTTATCAAAAGGGCATGCTTACCGCAGCAATGCGCATGATTTCGAAGCATCTCCCAAGTATGGATGAGCTCGGTATCCCCGAGGAGGTCAAAAAACTTTTAGCAATAAAAGAAGGATTGATCTTGGTAGTAGGTCCTGCAGGTTCCGGAAAATCCACTTCCACTCAGGCTATGCTTGAGTATATCAATCAGAACTTTGTGGACCATGTGATAACAATTGAAAATCCGATAGAATATGTCTTTGAAAATAAAAAATCCATTTTCTCCCAAAGAGAGCTTGGCAAGGATACCCTTACAGTCGCAAACGCTTTAAATTCAGCCATGCACGAGGATCCGAATGTGATAATGGTAAGCGAGATAAACGACCTCGAAACACTTAATCATATACTTACAGCTGTTGAGACGGGGCATCTTGTAATATCAGCCATGTCCACAAAAGACCCGAAACAGACACTTGAAAGGCTTGTGGCGATGTATCCTCCAAGTCAGCAGGCGCAGGCACAGGAGCGCATAGCCGATAATATCACCTGCATTCTGGCGCAGGACCTTGTTAACCGCATAGACCAATCTGGACGCATAGCCGTTTACGAACTTCTTGTATTCACATCAAGCGTGCGCAGTATCGTTAAGCGCGGCAATTTGAGCCAGCTTAAAACAGCTATACAATCCGGAGTGAAAGAGGGGATGCTAAGCATGGATACTTACGCTTATCAACTAGCGGATCAAGGGATCATTTCCCATGATGAGGTAAATAAATTCATCGAAAAGGAATAATAATCAATTTTCATTTTTCAATTTACCCGCCACAGGCGGATTTACAACAATTTACAAATAACTTAAAATTCTAAAGACCTCTAATTGATTTATCTCAAACAGAGGTGTATACAAAATTTATACATGAACAAATTTTGTATACACTATTTTTGGCTTATTTCAAAAGCCAATTGATTAATATGGCGATTATCATGCCATCCAGAAAAATACTGAACGCAAGTAGTCCCAGGTTTATCTCGATTTCATGATTAAAGACGGTAAATTTAATTTTTTTCCCGCGGTTATTCCAAAAAGTCACCAGATACATGAGAGTGAATACGGCAACAACGAAGAAGATTATTAATTTTAGATTCATATTTTCTCAAATGGTGGCGCCGGTCGCCTAAGGCGACCGTGGAGCAAATAGTGGCGCAAATGGTGGTATATATAATTTGGAACCACAACCTGTGCCACGACTTGCGCCACTATTTGCTCCACAACTGGCGCCACAACCGGAATTAATCTTTGACCAGCCAATGTATGACCATGTTTACCACCGCCATGGTAAGGCCAACGTAAAGGTATGTGAACAGGCCGGCGGAAACGGTTATAGACACGCCTTCAAACTGCAAAACGTTCAGGATATATTTCGCGAACCATACTAAAAACATGTTTATCACGAAAATGAAAAGACCCGCGGTTATAAAAACAAATGGCAGTGTGATGATTTTTAATATTGGTTTAACAAGACCATTCAGTATGCCGAATATTATAGCCGCGATAAGATATCCTTTCCATCCCCCGGAGATGATGAAGTTGCCATTTAATAGCTGTACCGTAATATACAGGGCGGCGGCGTTAGCCAGTAAATGCAGTATAAAATGTTTTATCATTTGTTAGCTGTAAATATTACTATAAGGATAATTGCGATTATTATTAGGGCTGCCGGGATTATTATGATCATTGGGTTTGGCATTAGAATTTTTTAGTACAACCCTATTCTATCAAATTTAGCGTTTGATTTTAATAGTAATTCCTTCAAACTCCTCAAACTGGTCCGGATCGCTTATATCATCGGCTATTGATAAGGCCAAAGTCTCCGATTTTATATAGTCGCCGAATTTGCTGATAAGCTCCGGTTTCGCTTTTATCAAAGCAATGGTTATGCGGTCATCCACGTTGTAATCGGCAGTTTTTCGCATTTCCTGTATCTGACGCACAAGGTCGCGCGCCTGGCCTTCCAGTCCAAGTTCGGGAGTTATCTTAGTATCGAGCGCGACAAGTATTCCGGCTTCGGTTTCAACATCGAAACCCTCCTTGCCCAGATATCCTATTTCTATCTCTTCCGGAAGAAGTTCGAAGCCGAGCACTTTGATATTGCCGTTTGCCAGGCGTTCGAATTTACCGTCTTTCGCGGACATGATGATGGATTGCATATCCTTGCCGTATTTCGGACCAAGCAGTTTCGCGTTTGGCCTGGCGAAGACTTTGGCAAGATCTTCCGGATTATCTATTATCTCGATATCCTTCACATTTATTTCCTCTTTTATTATCTCCAGCTGGCTTTCCAGCACGTTTTTGTCGTACTGATCACCAAGCGCGACCTGCGCTTTGGCTAATGGCTGGCGGACTTTGATCTTCTTCTTTGCGCGGGAAGCAAGTCCGAGGTTCACGATCGTTTTTGCAACGAACATCTCTTCCATCAATTTTACATTCAGGGCTTTTTTGTCAGACTTTGGATAATGGGTAAGATGCACCGATTCCTCGCCGGTAAGGTTCCTGTATATTTCCTCGCTTAAGAAAGGCATAAACGGAGCGATGACCTGACAGAGTTTTACAAGAACGGTGTAGAGAGTCTGATAAGCCATCTTCTTGTCATCGTCGTCTTCGGATTTCCAGAATCTTCGGCGTGACCTTCTTATGTACCAGTTCGTCAGGCTATCCACGAATGAGTATATCGCGTTGCTGGCTTTCTGCAGATCGTAGGTTTCCATGAATTTTATTTCCGTTTCGATAAGTTCGCTGAGTAAAGCGAGTATCCACAGGTCGAGTTTATTTGAAGGTTTTTTCGCTTTTTTGGCCGGTTTCCATTTATCGATATTCGCGTATGTCACAAAGAAACTGTAAGAGTTCCATATAGGAAGTATAAAGTTCCTGACAACGTCCGATACGCCTTTTTCACTGAAGCGCATGTCATCGGCTTTCACGACAGGGGAGTTCATAAGATAAAAACGCAGGGCATCCGCACCATAATTTTCAAGTATAAGGTTTGGGTCCGGATAATTGTTCAGCCTTTTACTCATCTTCTGCCCGTCTTCCGCCAGCACTATGCCGTTCACTATGCAGTTTTTAAATGCCGGTTTTTCGAACAGCGCGTTAGAAAGAACGTGAAGTGTGTAAAACCATCCGCGCGTCTGGTCCAGACCTTCCGCTATAAACTCGGCAGGGAAATTATTTTCGAATTTTTCCTTGTTCTCGAAAGGATAATGAAGTTGCGCGTACGGCATTGAGCCGGATTCAAACCAGCAGTCCAGCACTTCCGGTATGCGGGTGTATGTCTTTCCGTCCTTCTTTATCTTTACAGGGTCTATTTTGTGTTTATGAAGGTCGGTTATTTTCTGTCCGGAAAGATCCTCCAGTTCTTTTATCGAACCCACCACTATCATGTCATCCGGATTCTCATCATTGCGCCATATAGGAAGCGGTGCCCCCCAATAGCGGTTACGGCTTATAGCCCAGTCACGCGCGCCTTCAAGCCATTTGCCGAAGCGCCCATCCTGAATATGGTCCGGTATCCAGTTTATCTTCTTATTCGTCTTCTGGAGTTTTTCCTTTATCTTCTCCACATTCACGAACCATGTGGATATCGGGCGGTATATAAGCGGAGTGTCGCATCTCCAACAGAACGGATAACTGTGGTTTATGGTCTCGTGTTTCACTATCTTTTTCTCGTCCTTCAGCTTTTTCGTGATAAGCGGATTCGCTTCATACACATCCATACCTTTAAACTCCGGAACAAGTTCATTGAACTTGCATTCCGCGTCCAGAGGATAGACTGATTCTACATTCAGAGCTTTCAATGTGACCATATCGTCTTCACCGAACGGAGCCATATGCACTATTCCGGTGCCGTCTTCTATCGTTACGAAATTGCCGGTAGTCACTGTGAACGCCTTTGGTTCAGCTTTATCTGCGAAGTACGGCAAAAGCGGTTTATATTTTTTCCCTTTGATGTCTTTCCCTAAAAACTCCTTTTCGATTTTATAATCAGCCGGGTTTTTGTAGTAATGAGCGACCCTGTCGAGCGCCATTATGTAAGTCTCGCCATTCGAATCTTTTATTTTGGCGTAAGTGATATCCGGGCCGACTGCCAGCGCGAGGTTAGAAGGAAGCGTCCACGGGGTCGTCGTCCACGCGAGCATATAAACTCCGGGCTCATCCACAAGTTCGAACTTAACCGTAAGCGCCGGATCCTGTTTATCCTTGTACCCCTGATTTGTTTCAAAGTTGGAAAGGGGAGTGGCACAGCGCGGGCAGTATGGGACGACCTTATGGCCTTCGTATATAAAACCTTTGTCCCAAAGGCTTTTAAACACCCACCAGATGGATTCCATGTACTCGGGGTTCATTGTCTTATAGTCATTTTCCATATCTATCCATCGCCCCATCCTTTCAACGGTCTTTTTCCATTCTTCTGTGTAACGCAAAACTACGGAACGGCATGATTCGTTGAATTTTCCTATACCGTATTCCTCGATCTGGGTTTTACTCCCAAGCTTAAGCTCCTGTTCCACTATGTTCTCTACAGGAAGTCCGTGGCAATCCCAGCCCCAGTTGCGCTCTATTTTGTACCCCTGCATGGTCCAGTATCGCGGAACGACATCCTTTAAAGTGCCAGCCAGCAAATGCCCGTAATGCGGTAATCCCGTAGCAAACGGAGGCCCGTCGTAAAAGACGTATTCTTTTGGTTTATCAACACCTGCGGGATGTTCGATTGATTTTTTAAATGTGTCATTATCCTTCCAGTACTGGATTATGGCTTCTTCCATTTTAGGAAAGGATTGTTTGGGATTTACGGGTTGGAACATGGTTTTTAGTGTTAAGGATTATTAATTATATTATTTAGAGGACTCAGAACACAGGACTCAGGACTCAGCAGGATTCAGCTGTGTTCTGTGTTCTGAATCCTGTGTCCTTTAATTAAAAGCACTCAAATAAATAATTCATGAGTGCCTCGGCCCTTCGACTATTCTCAGGGGGTACCACCTAGGCTTTTTACTTAATTTTTATTTTTTACGGAGTGATGTCTCCGGGCAATTCTACTTTCTTTTTACGGATTTCTTTTGCCAGCTAATCTGCTGATAGACAGACTCAAGCGCTATTGATTTTAGTTTATAAGAAAAAGGCCGAAAGTCAATTTTTTTGACAAATACATAATACTCATATATAAATATATTCTGTTTTATAAAAAATCAATTGATGGAAACCAACGCACAGCATAATCCTGCAGAAAATCCCGAAGCCAAGATAATACTTGGAAAAGGCGCAAAGCAACCAAGTGAAACCGAGCTCAGAGTAAAATATCCTGCTTTATACGATGTAGGATCCCATAAAGACATTATTCTTGAAAGACTGGAATCTTTTAAGAGGAATATATTTTTTAAAATTCCAACCGATTTTAGGAGTGATGAAAAGTTGTTCGCAGGCATAAACCAGAAAATAGACGGAGTCTTTGGCAGGATAAAGGATAGATTAAATGGTGCGCATTTAAGTCTGCGGACATCATGTGAGCCTCTTTCTCCGGATGAGGATGAAATAGAGCGCGATTTTAGGATCAGGACATCTCTGATGTCTTTGAATGTTATTTTTGCGATAGGAAATGAAATGTCGGAATTACAGGAAATGATAGATTATGTGCATAGGATTTCCGAGATAAACCAGAAACGGAAAAAGAAAGAGCAGGATAAAAAAGAATCGGAAGAAGGATTTAATCTAAGGGAGGCGCAAGCTCTTGATAGTTTTAATAGGGCAATGGATATTATCGGGGGTGAAAAGCTTAGTGACGCAAGTCTACTCGGTGCCAATTTAAGCAGGAGATTAACGCAGATCAGAGGTTCCCAGAAAATCAAACAAAGCCCTGAACAGATCCTGCCGTCACTTGAAAGCTATAGTGATGATCTTGGTAAATTCAGAAAAGACCAAAACAAATTATCCGGTTTAATAAAAGCATTGGCCTTGGAAGAAGATAAATTCAAGAAGTATTTTTCAGATGGCGCTCAAGGTAAAACCCCTCAGATCGGTGAAGACTTATTTTTGGATTATGATCCCGACAAAAATAATATACCGGGTGAAATTGAGAAGGCCATATCTGCCGGTCAGACGGAAGTCATTACAGTTGTAAGTCTTGATGCGCAATTGCGTGAAAATGCCAGGATCGAGGGGGAAAGGCTGGCTAAAGAAGCCGCTGAAAAAGAAAAAATCGCCGCCATTGCCAGAAAAAAAATGATAACACTTTCGACAAGATTGGGGATACCACTTGCAATTGGTATAACTGCGGTATCGGCTTTTTATGTGAATAAACATCTCAAAGAGGAAGAGATGGAAAAAAATACAATAACTCTTGTAGATAGCGCTTCTGGTCAGAATTATACATGGGTGGCGTTGAATGACGGGGATTCGGATCTTAGTGGCAGGGAATCGGTACTTTCAAGGGCACAAATACAAAAAATAAAAGAGGTGCATAAATCAAATCCCGAATTACTGACAGCAAAAATAAAAGTAATCAGGTGGTTTGAGGAGGCTTATTCTGATATTTCCAATGGAAAAAAGCGGTCACTCGATATTTTAAAAACACTTACCATTAGAGAGTTATCTGAGATCGCCACAAAAGACATGCCACTTTTTGTAACTTCCGCTTCAAATATGTCTGAATCGGAACTTTTCGATGAGAAACAGCATAAGTTCGATGCCATGATAAATAAGGATTTAGTCCGCTTGTTTAAAGCGATTTATCCGGAGTTGAATGATCTGATGATATTTGCAAATACCCCTAAAAATTCTCTTAATACCGACTCCGCCACATTGCCTTTGCCCGCTTTTTGCGATCGTAAGATAGCTATCGGTGTTCGCGCGGATGATACGTCTATTGAAAGATATATAAGCCAGGAAGAACGTGATAGGATCTGCCGTGAAAAGACACAGGAAATCGTCGATGTAATAAACCAAAAGCTTAACGAGCCTCCGTTCTTTAGCGATATTGCTTTAAAAATGCCTAAAGGATTTCCTGATTTGGTTGGCATGGAGGCTTCGGACAGGCTAAAAAGAGGAGTTAGAGTGGCTTATGGTGATGATGCCGTGATCCGATTGATAGAAACTGTAAAAAAACCTGATGGTGGATCTGTAGCTAATATCAAAGAAAATCAGGAAATAGGTCAAAGTGTTGCTATCCGCAAAGATGTGCTATGCGCTGAAAAAGAGGAAGATGTTCCAAGTATAGCTTTTATTGTGGAGTGGACCGATAAGGTGACAGGCAAAAAGAAATCAGATTCTCCTGGCGCGCATAAGCCATTGGAATTGAGATCTGAATATTGTACCGATATCAAAAGCAAATAGTCCTCACTCCCTTATCTCTATTACATCATTTCCTTCTATTTTGAATATCTGGATTCCGGTTGTGATAAGGATCTCAACTGAATCTCTTTTTCTGTAATCGGTATCGAAGAAGACTTTTTTTACATTTCCAAGATTGATAAGCCTCTTCGCACATGCCACGCATGGCAGATGGGTGACAAACACGTATTTTTCCACAAAGCGCGGGGAATCGCAGTTTATTACGGCGTTTTCTTCCGAATGCAGACAGCCGCAGTTGCCGGCCTCATCCCTGTCACAGCCATTTGGCAGTCCTGCAGCGTTTCCGTTATATCCTACCGCCAAGACTTTTCTGAAATCAGTAGTTGTTATTACTGTTCCGACATTCAGCCTGCTGCAGGATGATCTTTTCGCAATTTCTTTCGCGAAATTCATGTAGACGAATTCGAAACTCGGGCGTTCTTTTTTTGGATTCATATTATTTATTAACTTATAAAGCTTACAGAGCTTAGAGCTTACGGAGCTTACGGAGCCTGGAGCCTTTTAAGCTCTTAAGCTAGCGTAGCGACTAAGCTCTTAAGCTTTGAGGATTGAATTATACAATTTTAAAAACTCTTCCTCAACTTTTTCAAACGGCATGATGTTTTCAAACACGTAATCGGCCATCTCAATGCATTTTCCAAGTTGCTGACCATCCGGCGGTTCACCTTCACCCATCTCACGGCGGAGTTTCTTTTTTATTTCTTCGGCATCAAGAGTGTCGATTGATCTTTTTCTGCTTAGTATGCGTTCGATGATAGCTTTTTCCGGCGCGGTGTTGGCTATCAGTATAAAATCCGGATGTTTTTTAAGCTCCAGAACTTCCGCCGGGTTTCTTATGCCGTCCACCAGCCACTTGTCTCCACCCTCTTTTTCTATTTTTTCAAGCGCGTGCGCCCCAAGTACGCCCGCTCCGAATTCATGGCGCAGGCTTTGGCCTACGTTCATAAGACTTTCACGCTCGTCTGAGGCATTGCGCCTTTTGGCTTCCTCGCGCACCATATCGGAAAGAGTTACAAGCCTGTAGCCCAGTTTTTTAAGTACGTCGACGATGGTGGTTTTTCCAGAGCCCATAGGGCCTGTTAGACCTATTATCATAAAACTAATAAATTTTTAATTTAAAATTTTTAATTTTTAAATAAATCTCAAATCGAATCTGAAATCAGAAATCTGAAATCAGAAATATTCTGTTTCATTCAAGGCCGACATATTCAAACCTCGGCACCATACGGCTATCGACTTTTATCTTATCCTTAAACATTTCAAGTGGCCTTACCCAAAGCTGGCGTCCGTCCTCGGCGGACCTGTAAACTACCATCTGCTGGTTGGATTCGGAATCCTGCGCGATGCCTATTACTTTATACAGGCCTCCTTTGTAATGCTTGTAGACACCCGCGCGGATGATTGGTTCTTTAGGCATAATATTTTCGATTTGCGTGATGCGATTTGCGTGATGCGCACATCGCACATCGCAATTCGCATAATATAAATTATTTAATTTTGTCGGCTAGGCCAATATAAGTCTGCGGAGTGAGTTTTAACAGGCGTTCCCTGTCTTCTTTCGGAATTTTCAATTCCGATATGAATTTGCGTACGGTTTCTTTTGTTATCTCTTTTCCGCGCGTAAGCTCCTTTAATTTTTCATAAGCATCCGGTACGCCGTTTTTGCGCATAACGGTTTGTATCGGTTCGGCTAGAAGTGCCCAGTTATTATCGAGTTCGTGTTGTATAACTTTTTTGTTCAACTCGAGCTTACCAATACCTTTTAACGTGCTTTTATAAGCCAAAATACTGTAACCCCACGCTATGCCGATATTGCGTTGAACTGTGCTGTCCGTAAGATCCCTCTGCATACGGCTGATGGGAAGTTTTTCTGACATGTGGCGGAGCAGGGAATTGGCTATCCCAAGATTTCCTTCCGAATTTTCAAAGTCGATAGGATTCACTTTATGAGGCATAGTGGATGAGCCTATTTCACCTTTCACTGTTTTCTGGCTGAACACACCTCTGCTTATATAACTCCAGATGTCTCTGTCCAGGTCGGTCAGAATAGTATTGAAGCGTGCTATGCCGTCACAAATTTCCGATTGGAAATCGTGCGGTTCTATCTGTGTTGTAACAGGATTCCACACGAGCCCCAAATTTTGAACAAATTTTTTGCTCAAGTTCATCCAGTCTACTTTAGGGTAAGCCACGCAGTGGGCATTGAAATTCCCTGTTGCGCCGTTTATTTTTCCGAGAGTCTGCTGTTTATCCAGCAAGTTCATCTGGCGCTCCAGCCTTTTTATGAATACCAAAAACTCCTTGCCTACAGTAGTTGGGGTAGCAGGCTGTCCGTGCGTAAGGGCGAGCATAGGTACACTCTTCCATTTTTTTGCCAGACCGCTTAACTCCTTTATTAAAGTTTTCATAACAGGCAAAAGCACATCGTTTCCGGCGTTTTGTATCATAAGCGCGATAGCCAGATTGTTTATATCCTCGGATGTGCAGGCGAAGTGTACAAACTCGAGATATTTTTTCAGACTGGTCTTTTCCAGTTTCTGCTTGATGTAATATTCCACAGCCTTTACGTCGTGGTTGGTGACTTTTTCGAATGCTTTTACTTTCTCAGCTTCTTTTTCATCGAAATCTTTCACAAGATCCTCGAGTATTTTGATTTCCCTGTCGGAAAAATTCGGCAGTTCAGGTATTCCTTTTTCCGATGAAAGCATCATCAGCCAGCTTACTTCTACTACCAGCCTGTGCTTTATAAGGCCGTATTCGGAAAAATAAGGCGCCAGCTCGTTTACTTTGGAACTGTATCTGCCGTCTAATGGACTTAAAGATGTGATCATAATTTTAATTTTCAATTGTAGGAACAGTATAGCGGAGTTTTAGCACTTGCACAATTTTAAATATTGTTTTATAATGTACCCCATAATTTTTTATGACAGTAGACCGGCAAAAAGAAAGGGAGGGTATACTTTTGGATAATTTTCCTTCAATAAAGAAATTAAAAGATGCCCATACAAGACGCAGAGTCATAAAAAGACTTCTTTTACAATACGATAACCCTGATGATATAAGATGGGCCGATGTAGATGGTGCAATAGGCATTGAGAATGCTGCGAATAGACTGATATCGCCGTTAAAAGGCGACAATATATTACTCGCTATCGATTTAGGAAAGCATATGAAAGGATTAAATATAAACTTCTCCAAGATCGATAAAGAATTCAATCAGGCTGTAAAGTTACGTTTTTATGAATTGCTTACTGTCGGCATGATAAAGCTTGCAATCGATATCAAAGAATTATTCGGAGATGGTATGGATCTGTCAGATGAAGTGAAAAAAGCTTACGTGCATTGTAAGTGTGTAAAAATGGAGGGCAGGGCAAAAGCCATAAGAAAAGCTTTTCCCAGATTAGGACTAGGAAGCATAAATAAAGCTTCAAAATAAACTTCAGATCAGAAAGACTCCTTTATTTCATTTATATGCTCGGCGATCTGTTTTCGCAGTTTTTTATCTGTAAGCCCCAAAATCCTTAATGCGGCCATAGCGGCGTTTTGCGGATCCACGACTACCATAGCTGGAGTATCCGAAGGCATCATCACGGATGAATGGATATTTGCAAGATAATCAGCTCTATCCTTAAACGGCGGGCAGGCTATTACAGGGTGTACGGAATTCGCTGCGACTACTCCGGAAAGGCCGTTGCTGCGCCCGGCTATTGTGATATATACGATTTCGTCACTTGATTTATTGAAATCGTTTACGATATCCAGCACAAGCTCCGGCACTTTGTGCGCGGAAGCGACATATAGTTCTGTTTTTACGCCATACGCGGAAAGATGCTCGGCAATTTTTCTTGCGTGGTCTTCGTCCGCCTTACTGCCCATTAGTATTGGTACTAGCATATTTATTAATTTTAAATTTTTAAATGAAAGTAATTTTACTCTATCAAAAAATCAGGATATATTAAAGTTGTAATGAATGATTTATGTTTTCTTTTATAAAGCCTCATCGTCTTGTATATATATTTGAAGCCAAACCCGAGGCTTCTGAAGCCCAAAAACCTAAAGTCGAGGCGGGGATGGAATTTAATTTGGATAAGCCTGAGAAGGAATCCCGTGATATGACGGATAAGACTGTAGAAGCGGGACGTATTTCTGCGCGCGAGTCTGCAAAAAATGTGCGAGAGGTTTTCGGTGAAGTCCCGGATGCTAAAAAAATGGATGCTTTGGCAAAAAAAGACCCAACAGCTTTTTTTGAATATGCCAACCTTGTGCGCGATAAGGCTGAATATTCACCATCAGTGGAAATCGCCGCAAAAAATGCCGCCAAAGAAAAACCAGGTCTGGTTTTCGCAAATTCAGGTTTGATAGAAGGTCAGCCTTATTATAACGATGTAATGAATACCGCTTTTCAAACTGCCGTGGATAAAGACCCGCGTCTTGTAATAAGTTATATAAACCTTTGTCCAGACGGGCCGAATAAACAAAAACTGCTCGCACAGGCACAAAAAAAAGACCCTGCCGGAGCTAAACGTTACGCAGTCTAAAAATATCAGCCATGACCGAGTATAAATTCGTCAGATATTTCCATGAGACTATCCGCGCTTTTCTGGTATAAAACTTTATCAAAAGCATAGGCAGAAACATCTTTCTTCTCTATGTAATGGTTGTTTATAGCATCTCCAGCTATGACAATCCTTTTTCCGTTAGATCCTTTTGCTACCACAGAAAGATGTTCCGGTGTATGGCCTGGGGTGGATAAAAGCGAAATACCATCGGATATCTCTCTGCCCTCGATATCCTTAAAACGGAAAGTCGATTTTTCATTCCACTCATGGTTCCATCCTATGACTCTGGCTTTTGGGAACGCGGCGACATTAAAAGCGTGGTCGAGATGGAAGTGAGTGAGTATGATTATATCGATATTATCGAGAGTAACTTTTCTTTCCGCCAGTTTACTCTGTATTTCCGGTAGACGTCCGCGCCCGCCGACATCTATCAGAATATTTGTGATGCCGTTTTGTATAAAAGTCACCGAGCCTGTGTGGTCGGTAATATTCGTGCCGGTTTCACCGGCTTCGCCCATTACATGAGTACCTTTTATTAAAGGAACTATTTCCATCAGGAAAAATATTTATCCAGATTCTCCTGTATCCTTTCGAGTATTGGTCTATCCGCATTATACTCCATTTTTCGGCCGGTGAGTTTTTCGTAGATATCGATGTACCTGTATGAAAGCTCCTCGACTAAATCATCCGGCGCAGGAGGAAGCTCAGGGTCGTTGTACGGGTCGCAATGTTCCTTAAACCATAATCTCAGGAATTCCTTGTCGAAATTCTGAGGCTCTTCGCCTTTATTAAAGCGTTCCTCATATGTCCCGGCTATCCAGTAGCGTGAGGAATCTGGTGTATGCACCTCGTCCGCCAGTATGACGTTTCCGTTTTCATCTTCGCCGAATTCGTATTTAGTATCCACAAGGATAAAACCTTTTTCAGCGGCGATCTTCTGTCCTCGTTCAAATATTTTCAGCGCGTACCCCTCGATTTTTTTATACTTTTCTTCGGATACCAAGCCTCTTTTTATTATTTCCTCGCGCGATATCATCTCATCGTGCCCAGTTTCCGGTTTGGTAGTCGGAGTGATTATAGGCGTATCGAACTTCTGGTTCTTCTTAAGGCCTTCCGGCAGTTTTACTCCGCAGAAAAGGCGTGAACCTTTTTGATAATTAACCCAGGCGGAAGTATCGGTAGTACCTGTAATGTATCCGCGGACGATTATTTCTACCGGAAATATTTTTACCTTTTTAACGATGGAGATATTGGGGTCCGGTATAGCGATGATATGATTTTCGACTATATCTTTTGTATTTTCGAACCAGAAAGCGCTAAACATGTTCAGCACCGCCCCTTTAAACGGGATCGCCGCAAGCACCCTGTCAAAAGCGGACTGGCGGTCGGTCGTTAAAATTATCCGTTTACCGTTTTTTTCATAAGTGTCGCGCACTTTTCCGACGTGGAGTTTTTTAAACCCATTAAAATCGGATTCGGTTACGGTGTTTTTAAGATTTGCTTTGATGAGGGCTCTATCGGGCATAATTTTTAATTTATAATTTAAAATTTTTAAACTAATGCCAGTTTAGCGGAAAAAATATGAGTTGGGAATTTTTTATTCACTCAAGTTGACTTAATCAGCTTTTTATCCTATAGTTCTATCCAACATAATTAAATTTATGCCCTCCCAAAAGCCCCAATATCAAATAAAATTTAATGATATCCCATTTGATGCCCTACTTCAGACCCTAAGGACAACAACTTCACTGAATGGCAATAGGGATAACATAATATCTGAAGTAACTGAATTGCGTAAGGCATTGGCATATCAAATTGCCCACCTTATTTTTAGCAGCGGTGAAATAAATGAGATATTTTTAATGAGATTCATGAATTGTTACGATATACCAAACAAGCTAAGGGAATCCGTATTGTTCGCCACACGCGCCACTATAAAAAACTCGGTATTAAAGAATTAATTCCTGTCATTGACCTCGCAAGATAAACTGCTTACACTGAACGTGTAGCTAATTTTAAGCGATGGAAAAAATAAAAAGACTTCAAAAAGAAATAAAAAAACTGCGCCTCGGGGCTGTGCTTATATCCAAGCCGGAGAATGTTTTTTATCTGTCCGGATTCACGGGTTCGAACGGCCAGCTTCTCATCACGCCGAAAAAAGCCGTGATAATAACCGATTTCCGCTATTTTGCCGTGGTCAAAAAACAGATACCGAAAAGCGTCAGGATATTCGATTATAAGGATGACATCAAAAAACTGACAGGCGGCATAAAGTCAGTAGGTTATGAGGATAGCTACATCACTGTTTTAAAGCTCAAAAGCCTTAAAAAGATGTTCCGTGGAATCAAACTTAAACCGTCCGGATTTTTAGTCGAAAAAATGAGGGAGATAAAGGATGAAAACGAGATAGCGATCATCAAAAAAGCTGTGAAGATAACCGATGAATGTCTGAAACAACTGGTTAAAACGATAAAAATCGGTCAAAGCGAGGACGAGATGGAATGGAACATGCTTTCTATCGCCCGTAAGTTAGGCGCGGATGGTTTCTCATTCGACCCTATAATATGCTTCGGAAAAGAGACTGCCGAAGTACATCACCAGAAAGGGGATAATAAGCTTAAAAAAGGCGACAAGATCCTTATCGATTTCGGTCTGAAATATAAAAACTACATGACGGACATGACGAGGGTTTTTTATCAAAAACAAGGCAAAGGCGAAGGCAAAGGCAAAGGCGACGACATTGAACACAAAATTTACTCAACAGTGCTTGAGGCGAATAAAAAAGCGATAGAATCCATCAGGGTCGGGATGAAGTTAAAAAACCTCGATAAAATAGCGCGGAAAATAATCGAAAAAACAGGTTACGGAAAGTACTTCGGGCACGCGCTCGGGCATGGCGTCGGCCTTAAAATCCATGAATCCCCGAATGTCAGCGAAAAATCCGAAGATATTATCCGTCCGGGAATGGTCTTCACAATCGAGCCGGGGATATATATCGAAGACGAAGGAGGAGTGAGGATAGAGGATATGGTGTATATAAATAAGAAAGGGGAGGCAGAGGTGCTGACGAAGACTTGTAAGGAGATTACTTATATCTAACATCTTACTCACCCCTGCAATCAACCAATAAACAAATATTGTAGAGACAGGATTAATCCTGTCTCTACGGTTTTTAATGATTTGTTTAAAACGAGGGGTGAGTAAATTTATAGTTTATTAAGAACTATTTTTTTGTTCATGCAACGGTATTTTCTTGATTACATATAAAGAAGTGGTACAATTGCAAGATTTTTCACAAACAAAAAATCATATAAAAATGACAACAGGAACAGCAAAAATCATCGGGTGTGTTGTCCTCGCCTTACAGCTTTTAACGCTTATGCCGGTCAATGTATCTGCGAGTGGCGGTGGAGCCAGGAAATTCCTTGTCACAGGCTACTATTCGCCTTTGCCGGATCAATCCTTTTATGTAAGGGGCAGTTTTGAGGCTGATGTGAAACTGAATGGCCGTGGCACCAATGGCGCCGACGGCACACAGGTATATATAGGGATGCTTGCGGCTCCAAGGACTTATTCTTTTGGAACTAAAATAAAAATCCCGGGTCTGGGCGTCGGCGAAGTCCATGACCGCGGAGGAGCTATAATCGTCGGGAAAGATTACGACAGAATAGACGTATGGATGGGCCGCGGCGAGGAAGGCCTGGCAAGAGCCCTTAACTGGGGCGCGAGAGTGGTGGATGGATATATATATGGAGATTCCGAAGAAGCTGAAGCGGGTTTTGATTTTAATTGGGTAAGCCCGACACTTCCGGAAAAGATGGTAAACAGGCTTAAAGGCAAAACGCTTCAGAATCCCGCGGTTTTCGACAAACCTATAACCGAAAAATCCGGCAAGGATGATATCAAGGAACTTCAGGAGGCTCTGACCACATTCGGTTATTATCGTGGAGCAGTTGATGGCGTTTACAGCGCCGACACAAGAGACGCGGTACTAGCCTTCCAGCTTACAGAGGGGGTTATTCCAAATGCCAATTCTCAGGGCGCGGGTAACTTTGGCCCCAAAACAAGGGCTATGCTTAAAGAAAGACTTGAGAGTTTCAACTCCGAGGTAGTAAAAGAGCAAAAGAGGCTTGAAGCCAATAGGATGCTTCTTGCCGCAGGGCTTGGTAAAAACGCCGAGGGTGATGATGTTACAGCTTTACAGCGAATGCTATGGGAGCTCGGATATTATGACGGCGGTCTTAACGGTGAATACGATTCCAAGACAATGGATGCGGTTTTCGAATTCCAGAAAGCTTATGGTGTCGTAGATAGTGAATATGACAAAGGTGCCGGTTATTACGGCAAAAAAACTCATGAGGCACTGACAGCCGCTGTTGAGGAAAAAATACAGAAGGTCGGCAAGTATCCGATGCAGTTGCAGACATGGGTTCCTGCCAGAATGGATCTTCCTCAGATAGGAAGTCTTACACCTCCGGAAACATCTATGGTAAGCCAGGAGATTTACTTTGAACCCGGGCTGATGAACAACCCTTCGGCTCTCCCTCGCCAAAACTCGGGATCGCTCAGGGCAGGAATTGTTCATGAGCTGGATCCTGAGGATTCCGGTGATGATGTGAAGAAATTACAGGCATTACTTATAGAACACGGATATCTCGCTAAAGGCCTGAACACAGGCTATTACGGAGATGTCACAAAAACAGCTGTCCTTAAATTCCAATTGGAGAAGGGGATAGTCAAAACCGAAAGCGATACCGGCGCCGGTCGCGTGGGGCCAAAGACCATTGAGGCGCTTAACTTACTTTAAAAATACTTTTAAGAGCAGTATTCAACTAAAAACCCTGTACCGGATGGTGTGGGGTTTTTGGTAATTGTCTGAACTGTGATTCATATGATTTAAGTGATTTCACTGATTTGCTAGCCATATATAAAAAAATCTTGTTAATCATTTAATCACAGAAATCAAGGTTCAGACAATTTATTTGACTAATTATTAAATTTATGTTAAAATTCAATACTAGTTTAATTACGTGCATTTTATGGATAAAAGACTCGAACAAGACCATATACCTAAAGTAAGAATGACCGCAGGCAATTTGCGTGAGATAACTAATCGCGCCATGGAAAAATATGGCGATAAATATTCTAAAATGGGTATTCAACAGATCCTTGATGAAAACCCTGATTGGGTTAAAGAATTGGAATTGCCGATTAAGCTTCCTGACCAGGTGATCACTTCTGAGAAAAGCCTAAGAGGCCTTGAGGCGGCTGCTCAAATCCATGCCACAGTAGAAGGCGCACGTATGGATTTTATGAAAAGAACATCCGGAAGAAGAGATAGTGTTCCACCAATGGCAAATTAATTTCAGATTTCAGATTTATACTTTGACTATGACGGTCTTTTCACAATGTCCAATTTCCAATGTCCAATGACCAATTAATTTCGAATTTCGAGTTTCGGATTTCGAGTTTATAATCGGTATGTGAAAATTAAAGAAGTACTTCATTGGGGGCATGAAACCTTAATCCTGACATCCGAGTCAGCCAGACTGGATGCGGAGGTTCTACTTTGTCATATACTAAAAAAACCTCTCACTTTTCTTCTTGCCCATGATGAGACCGAGATTGGTTACTTTGCGTTAAGAAAATACCATCGTTTTATCAAACAGCGCAAAGAGGGGATGCCTGTAGCATATCTTACCGGCCATCGCGAATTTTACGGTCTGGATTTTGAAGTGAATAAGCATGTACTTGTCCCGCGCCCGGATACGGAGATACTGGTCGAATGCGTAATCAGTTACCTACAATCTCAAATCTCAAACCTGCCTGCCGGTAGGCAAGGTCTCAAATCTCAAATCATTTTGGACATTGGTACAGGTTCCGCCTGCATCCCGATATCCATACTCAAAAATGTTCCGGACATAGAGGCTGTGGCTACGGAAATATCCGGTTCAGCGATGGGTGTCGCTAAACGTAATATCAAAAAACACGGACTTTCCGGCAGAATAAAACTGTTCTCGTCCGACTTATTAAAAAGCGTTCCACGTGAGATTTTTGAGGATAGGGAAGTCATCGTCACCGCAAACCTTCCGTATATACCCAAACAATTCGCCGTTCATCCATCCACCAAGTTCGAACCGGGTATCGCGCTTTATGGCGGTGATGACGGGCTGGATATCTACAAGCGTCTGGTCGATGAACTTTCCGACATAAACCCCCGTGCGATGTTTTTTGAATGCTTCGAATTCCAGGTCGCCACACTTGCGGACAAAATACAGGGGTATGAGCTAAAAACCGTGCGCGATATGTCCGGCAAGGCGAAGATGATGATGCTTGAGCGGAATAATTAGTTTTATATGAGCATGGGGGAACAGACGGTCTAGCAGAATACTAAACCGCCTGTTACGTGACTCCCCCCAGTAGGCTAATAATTAAGTATGTTTCAGATCTTTGTCAGACCGGGTCCGGTAAGTTAATAAGTAAGAGTGTGCTCTATCTCCAGTCCGAGCATGTAACCAGTAGTCCAGTCGGAAGACCCGGTGGTCTGAAACTGCTCGTCGAAGATGGTGGGATATTGGTGAGCATAGTCGCTCATATCCGACCAAAACCACGCTTTACCCGAGGGTATAACATCGAAGAAGTTCATCGGTGTGGAATCCAGGAAGCAGGTACCTACCGTTTCCGCGTAGATGCAGGATGTATTGGGATATCCGTCTGGAATCCCATATTCATCCTGATCGTGCAGGCGTGTTGTGATGTAATCTCTTGCGCTGTAGCTCGCGTAACGTTCGGCGTTAAGGCAATAATTTGCATTATCGCCTGCTATCACCTCTTCTTCCTGAGTGAACGCGATGGATACCTGCACCTGGTATTCATCAAGCCCACCAATAGTCTGTTTAATCACCGCGGTATCCACTGGATTGGAATCGCGGTACAGCCGGTAGTTGGTGCACGGAGCTGCAATCAGGCTGACATTGCTGTTGATGACGATTGCGTGACGTCCAAACGTGACAGGTCCCGCTGTATCTGCAGCAATATTCCAGCAGAGCAGTTGGACATCTCCATTCTGAAGCTCTGTGTTCATTACTGCCGGTTTACTTAGGTAGGGGCGGGACTTGCGTACTGTGAACGTACCGCTGTTTTCCGAAAAGAAGACGTCATCAATAGATGTCACCATAGCAGCTGAGATCACGCCGACCGCTTCGAATGTCGCGGCCGTGTTGCCGACCTGACGGATGCCCAGCCGGAAGGTCATTCCGGAAAGGGAATCACCGACATCGTCCATGGACGAGATATCGGCATAGATCGTCAGATCCGTGTTGTGAACACCATTGGGCGCATACATGCTCAGATTGGAGAAGATGACCTCCCCGTTGCTCATGGTGCCCTGGCTCTGATGTTCGTCCCCGTTGATATCTTTGTACTTTATCGTCACCGACTCGATAGCCGGAGTGCTGACGACATTGTCACCAAAGACACCGTCAGGGTCGTTCACGATAGAGAGTTTATGGATCTCAAAACTCTCATACAGTGGATTGAAGCGGTAGTTGTTCACCATGAAATCGGTGCTACCCGCGACCACAATGCCGGAAGGTGGGTTTCTCTCTACGCCAGCAAGCACGTAACCTCGCTGGGTAACCTGGAAGATGTTGATATCAGCTTGTCCGATGATATGGAAATTCTCGGCCAGACCAATGCGGAAAGTACTACCGGGTGTAGCGACATGGCTGACGTTGAAGCCGACTTGGACTTCGAGCGGATCACCGGTATCACTGTAGCAGTTAAGTCCGGAAAAAAGAGCTTCTCCGTCAATAAACGTTCCCTGCTGATAAGAGTAACTGCCATCACCAGAAGGCGATGCACAGCTTATGAAAACACTGTCGACCGCATCTGTCTGCGTTGGTGTATCGAAGTGATCCGACACAAGGTCGTTGACCACTGTAAGAACGTTCAGCCGGTTTTCCGGAGAAGTGTTGTAAGCGATATATCTGGCGCTCAGAACTTCCGACTGGCCAACCATTACAAAGTCTGCAGGGTGGACAGTTTCGACCATCATACTTATCGAACTGCCATGGAAGGCATGGAAAAGTATGTAATCAGCCCAACATTCGTCGGCTGGATTGCCGGGGTTGAAGTAGTCGATGGAATCGTCAATCAGCTCCAGCTGAACCGCTGCTTCGACGTAGTTGAAATACCAGGATTCTGGAGCAACATCGAGATATGTCGGAGTCACGGGAGCTTCATAGTTGACGAGACCGTCGATGGTGGTGATTAGCGTCTTGATGAACTCGGCACGAGTTACTGAAGTTTCCGGATTGCAGGCGTTGCTTGCAGAATCCAGGATGCCGAGCTCTTCCAGTTTGCCCCACTTGCAGTCGAGGGCGGAATCTTGTTCGATATCGGTACATGTAGAATCGCCACAGTCTGAAAATCCCATGGCGTCATTAAGCATAATTGCCATATCACCACGACTCATGTGTGTGCATACAACCGTGATCTGGTTGCCGATGAGAGGATCGCCGATGACATCTTCGACTGGGATGTACTTGCTATGCATATCATCGAAGATGTAACTATCTGTGCCGGAATCGGGCGTCATCGAAAGTTCGACAACTATCGAATATCCCGAAGGGAAAAACTCTTTGATATCCACCAGAACCACGAAGTCCTTTGTCTCACCAGCGTAAAGCTCATAGTCATCGGCGAGAGTCTTCTCATACCATACCTTACCGTTTTCCTCTTGCCGATTGCCATCGCTGACATAGGTCATAGGACCTGAGACAGTGGCGGGATCAGGAAGCCTGTCAATTCTAAATATCATAAGCAGGCCATAAAGATACTCATCTTCTGCTCCCACCACGTCCCCATTGGGATCGTAGATCGTGATGGACACGTCTGTATTCCTGACGGTCACATCGATATCGGACGTTGCGCTGAAGTAAAGAAGAGCCGCCTCGTCCGTCCCTGCACTTACGCTGTAATCAGAAGGACCGTTGTTCACGAGCGTGACCTTGAAGGTTTCGCCCGTACCGGTATCCGAGTCGGAATTGGAGTCAGAGCCAGAGTCCGAGTCGGAATTGGAGTCAGAATCAGAGCCAGAGTCCGAGTCTCCGTCACTGTCAGTGTCGGAATCGCTGTCACCGTCCGTATCAGTATCCGAATCAGAGTCTGAGTCTGCATCTGTATCGGTGTCAGTATCCGTGTCGGAATCGGTATCACTGTCCATGTCAGTGTCAGTGTCAGTGTCAGCGTCAGTGTCAGTGTCGGAATCCGAATCGGCGTCAGCACCGGTGTTTGTGTCGGAATCCGAATCGGCGTCAGTGTGGGTGTCCGTAGCCGTGTCGTCCGTGTCGTTGTTCAACGACCGAGAATGCCAGCAACCGCTGACAAGAAGGATGAACATGGTAAACGGGACCATTTTTCTCTGGGTGTTCGTCGACATTTTTCCATTTTCCTTTTGTTGGCGTATCCTTTGTTTTTTGGTGTTGAAACTAGAGCGCTTGTTAACAAAAATCCTTGACCCTAAAAGCCTTTTTTGAATAACCTCCTTTCACGGCTTTCAATAGGTCATTATTCTAACTATTTTAATTATTTGAACTGGGGGAATCTCTCCCTCTATCGAGTTTCCTTAATAAAGAAAAACGATAAGCGAAGGAAGATGTCCCAGTTCAAAGGCCTTTGATTTTAAAGAACTATAAAGGGTAGTATTTTATCTTAAAATGGCTTTTTTGTCAACTAAGTAAAATGCCCTTGATAAGCCACTCTTTTGTTGTGAAATCATACCATTGACCATTGTAAAAATGGCTTATATTTGCTATAATAAATAGATTTAATGTATTAAAAAATGTTTACAACAAAAACAAAATCAATATTAGTCGCTTTAATAACGGCTTTGCAGATAGCGATCGTGCCTATCACAGCGGCGGATTTTCTGCCGGTACGGGCTTATGGCACGGATACTGTCGCGGGATATCCATCTTTGCTTAAGACATCGCTGATCAATCCAGGTCAGAATGTGGTGTTTGTCGTGGAGAAACCGGATACATCGGTCGCGAGAGTTCCTGCACAGGCGGATCTTGAGGGTGTGGCGGAGGCAGAGCTTTACGGATTACAGACAAAACAGGCAGGAACCTACAAGGTGGCTGTCCTTTTCCCGGGTTCTGTTACTTCTTCCCCTCAGAACACTTTCAAAGTGTACGCGGGGCAGGTTTCCTCTACTCAATCCGGCATCATAAGCACAAGCCAGATGGTGAGCGCGGATGGAGAGGAAAAGACTTTCGTCACGATCACTCTTTACGATGATTACATGAATCCTATCGTGAACCATAGCGTACAGCTTATCTCCAGCAGAAAGGAGGATACTGTGACTCCGCTTAATAACGGTGTAACGGATTCTTCCGGACGCGCGAATTTTAAAGTCACATCCGAATACGCGGGAATTTCCGTGTTTACTGCTATCGATAACACACTTGGCAAGGTATTGGCGGATAGGGAAGAGATAGTATTCTACGCCCCTGTGAAGGTACAGGAATCTTTCGGCGGAAACTGGCTTACTGCAAATATTTTCAATGCAGATATAGGTCAGGCTGAGGAAGATGTGCTACCCGGACCTGTAGACCATTTCGTGGTCGAAGGGCTTCCTTCCAGCGTGAAGATAAATACAGATCAGACTATTACAGTCACGGCTCAGGATAAGAACAACAATACGGCGAAAAACTACACAGGTACGATAATATTCTCCATTCCGGATGATGAAAACGCGATACTGCCAAATAGCGGTGAATACACTTTCAAGGAATCCGATCAGGGTAAATTCACATTCAATCTTGCCCTAAGGTTCACAAAAATCGGCAACCAGACAATACAGGTATTCGATAAGAGCAACTGGAAAATAACGGGTGAGCGCACAGTGGAAGTAGTTCCGGAGAAGGCGGTGGTCACACCATCCACTTCCACCACGCTTTCCATCAAGTCTCCTGTCGACGGCGCGGAGCTGGGAAACAGCCTTGTAATAATAAGCGGTCAGGGGGATCCAAACATAAACCTGAAAGTATTCGACAATGATATAAAGGTCGGAGATTCCGAAACAGATAGCGATGGTTTCTTCAGTTATCAGGCGCAGAACATGCAGAGCGGTTCACACACTTTTTATGTGATGTCCGAAGCGGGCGACATTTCGCCTTCGGTGTCGATTCTGATAGATACAGTCCCTCCTGTTTTGGATTCATTTGAAATAGATCCGGAAGGTATTGTGACACCGGGTTCACAGCTTACTGTAACTATACAATCCGAACCTAATCTGGAATCAGCAAATCTAAGAATACAGGGCGTGGAGGAACCGCTTTCTCCTGTCGGCAATCAGCCTGGCGCATACACGGCCATAGTCGCTGCGCCTGTTGTGGACGGTTCATATCCGATAGACGTGATACTTTTGGATAAATTGGCAAACAAAACAGAGTTACAGAATAAAACCGTGATACAGGTCGCCACTCAAAAAGAGGTAAAACCTCCAGTGGTACAAGGTGTTACAGGAGCTCCCGGCGATGGTCAGGTGATACTTACCTGGTATGAAGTCGCGGGTGGGGGCGCGCCTGTACAGAGCTATAGGATATACTACGGCACAAAGTTCGATACTTTAGATAAACAGCTTGATACTCCGGGCGCAGTGACTTCTTATACCGTCAGCGGACTTGAGAACGACAAACAATATTTCTTCTCCGTTAAGGCGGTTGATTCCAAGGGGCTGGAAAGCGAGAAAGACAGCGTAGTGATAGCTTTGACACCTTCCGGCACACCTGCCGGGGAAACTCCGGGTGAAGGCGAAACCACGTTACCGGGAACAGAAGTTTCCAGTACCGGCCTTACCGGCATGGCTTCCCAGAACTCAGTCACTTTGAACTGGCAGCCTTTCGCGGGAACTCAGGCATATTTCTACAAGATCTATTTTGGACTTCAGGCCGGACAGTACAGTGATTATGTGGTCACGGCAGGAACTTCCACAACCGCTACGGTAAACGATCTTATACCTGGACTTAAATATTATTTCGCGGTAGTCGCTCTTGATCTTGCCGGCAAGGAGATATCCCTGCTTTCAAACGAAATTTCGCTTACACCTGCGGGAACAGGATTCCATTCCGCTCCTCCGGATTATTACTCGCAAACCGGCGGAAATACAACACAGATATATGCAGACCAGTTCCAGAAAGTACCTTCGAATGAGAAGACAGGACCGGAAACAGTATGGCTTATTCTAATATCCGTTATTGCAGCAAATATCCTTTATCACTATAAACGAAGAATCGTAAAAAATTAATCAACCTAATATTCCCCGAAACAAATGCTGCCAAAAGCCTTAAAATCGGCATACGACGATATCAAACAGATACATCCGGGTGTAAAACTCGTGGTGCTTGTGATATTTTTACGCATGTTCGGCTGGGGTTTCGTCGACCCTTTCTTTTCGATATTTGTGCAGGAGTTTAACAGCAGTTACACGGTTGTGGGTCTTCTGGAGGCCATCCTCGGAGCTGTCGCGCTTTTTGCAATAATACCCATAATGAGGATAGCTGACAGGGTTAAGGACACAAGGATAATAGAAGACGGCCAGATACTGTATTTTTTTGCAATAGTCTGTTATCTTCTCGCGGGGTTTTTTAGAAGCATACCGCTTCTTGTCTTCGGCCTCGTTTTAAATGGCATAGCACAGCCGCTTGTCGTTATCGGATCGGAATCCTATATACGCAAGCATGACGGTGTTTCCGGTTCCTCAAAGGCATTCGGATATTACACGGCGCTCAGTTATTTTGGGTGGATACTAGGAATGATAATGGCTGCCTTTCTGGTGAAATATTACAATTTCACCAATATGTTCCTTTTTGTACTGCCAAGCATAATATTCAGCTTTTTCATCCTGCCGAAAATAAGAGAGAACGGTATAGCTTCCATAATAATGGGAGTCAGGAAATATTTTCATCGTGTGCGTGACCTGAAAGACATTTTCTCCGACATAAAAAGCCTGGACCATAAGATGATATTTATAATGATACTTGCTCTTTTTGACGGCATTATAGTCATGTTTTCGTATGTATTTATTCCGCTTTTCGCGTTTTCCATAAACCTGCCTTTAAATAAAGTGGCACTTCTTATGGCGGTCATGTATATGCCCTTTATATTCAGTTTTTTCTTTTCAGAATTCACTTATAAGATGAAAAAAACCCACGTTATAGCGGCAGGGCTTTTTATAAGCACTATTTCTTTTGTCCTGCTTTCTTTCCTGGTGCATCATTATTGGATAGTGGTGCTCGCGGCTATGATATCGCTTTCAATAGCCATAATACGCCCGGCTTATAACGGAATGATCACAAGCATGACGCCGAGAAGTATGATGGGTGAGGTGACCGGCCTTAATAATTTCGTTATCAGGATCGGTTATATAATAGGGCCTATTTTTACAGGCTTGGTAGCCGACCATTTTGGCATAAAAACAGCTTTTCTGGCTATCGCGGCATTATCCTTCATTTTGGGCATGGTCACCCTTTTTGTGAGAGGGTATGATTATCTTAAGGCATAATTTTTAAATAAATATCAAATTTCAATTTTAAACGTTTTTAAAAATTATAAATTAAAAATTTGAAATTAAATATCGCTGATGTATTCTAATACCAATAAAAAACAATGAACAAAAAACCAAAAATCTTCACCATCGGCGGCGCGACATTCGATATCTTTGTGAAGACGAATGATCAGGGCATAATGACTTTTGAGACTCCTGAAACGCGTGAAAAATGGCTTTGTCTTAAGCATGGCGGGAAAATAAGAGTGCAGGAAGTCATCGAAACTTTTGGCGGAGGCGCAACAAATACCGCAGTGGCTTTCGCGAGGATGGGGTTCGATGCCTGTTCTATAGTCAAAATAGGTTCGAAATACGGCGAAAGAGTTATCGAGAATCTGAAAAAAGAAGGAGTCTGTACAGATTTTGTTAAGACGACGGATAAAGATAAAACCGCTTTTTCCACTATCATAAACACTTTTGATGGTGACCGCACAGTGCTTGCATATGCAGGTGCGAACAGGTTTTTCGGCGCAAATGACATCCCGGCCAAGGAAATGGAGAAAGCTGACTGGATATATCTTAACCATCTTTCCGAAGATGACTTAGAGATGTCAGAACGCATACTTTCTATCATGAAAAAAAATCCGAAGATAAAACTCGCCTGGAATCCCGGAAAGGAGCAACTTATACAGGGTGTAAAGAAATGGAGGAATCTGCTTTCTAAAACCGAGATACTTCTGCTTAACAAGGAGGAAGCAGCGCTTTTCACAAAAGTCCCTTATCGGCTTGCGGGTGTAAAAAAGGAAGATCCAAAATACCATGTGCATGTCTCAAGGAATTTCCTTCCGCCTTATGCTGATGACGTGTGCGAGATAATGATTGAACTTTTTAAATACGGCGTAAAAAACGTGGTGATAACAGATGGCAGGAGCGGTGCCCAGGCCAGCGACGGAGAACGTATATATTTCTGCCCGGTGCTTTCCACAAAACGCGTGGATACGCTTGGCGCGGGTGATTCCTTTGGCAGCGGAGTTACAAGCGCAATGATTTTAGGTAAAGATTTGAAAACAGCATTGATATATGGTACACTCAACGCGAACTCTGTGGTCAATCATTACGGCGCGCAGGAAGGGCTTCTTACAAAGGCTGAAATGGAAAAGAGGTTAAAGTCGCAGGATATACACGTAACAAGCGCCAAACTAGTCGAATAATCAAAAAAACAAAAACAAAAATATCTTATTAACACAAAAACACAAATGACCGACAACAAATTATTAAAGGCCCATGAAGCGTTAGAAACCGCGGAAGCGGCTCTTAAGCTTGCCAAGCAACTTATCGGCGAAGTAGGCAGTATTTCAAGCGAGAAAAGTGATACAAGGCATTATGTCGATAAAGCCGCTTCCGTAACAAAGACTCCTACCGAGGGAAGGGTCATTGAAGGCGTGTTCGATGGTCAGAATATGCTGGATAAAAAAGGCACTGTTTACCCTGTTCCCGCGAATTACGCCTCCAAATCCAAACTTATTCCTGGAGATGTCCTTAAACTTACAGTAACTGAAGAGGGCAAGTTCCTTTATAAGCAGATAGGCCCGGTTGAAAGAAAAACCGTTATAGGTCCGCTTGTATACAACGAAGGCCAGTACCAGATACTTGCGAATAACAGAGCTTATAACGTACTTCTCGCATCCGTAACATATTTCCGTGCGCAGGTAGGGGATGAGGTCACACTTATAATACCTATGAATGAGGAAAAATCAGAGTGGGGGGCTATAGAGGCGGTACTTCCTAAGTTCGAAGATACTACAATCCTTGAGGATGTTCCGAAGAAAAAGGAGACCAAGTCCAAAAAGAAGAAAGCAGAGCTTGATCTTGAGGAAGAGCTCGACATTTAATCTAAATGTCTCGTATTTCTGATTTGTGATTTCAGATTTTTGATTCGATTTGAGATTTCTGATTTGAGATTTGAGATTTTTTGGCGTATTTTTAATTTGTGAATTTAAAATTAAAAATTAAAAAATATGTCCTCAACAATAAATTATGTACATGCGCGCGAGGTTTTAGATTCGCGCGGTAATCCTACGGTGGAGGTCGAAGTCTCCACGGGGGATTTTTCAGCTTCCGCGATAGTCCCCAGCGGGGCTTCAACGGGAGTCCATGAAGCTGTGGAACTGCGTGATGGAGATAAGAAGCGCTATGGAGGAAAAGGCGTTCTAAAGGCAGTCGAAAACGTAAATAATGCTATAAAGGAAGAGTTTATGGGGGCGGAGGTGAGAAACCAGCGTCAGATAGACCAGAGGATGATAGATATGGATGGCACTCCGAACAAGGGCAAACTCGGAGCGAACGCGATACTCGGATTTTCATTGGCAGTAAGCAGGCTTGCCGCTAAAGTCGAAGGCATACCTTATTACCAGTATCTCGGAAACCTTGGCAACAAGGGGCCGTCTCGTCTTTTGCCTACACCCATGATGAATGTTCTTAATGGAGGCAAGCACGCACTCAGGTCCACGGATCTTCAGGAGTTTATGATAATGCCCATAGGGGCGCCAAGTTTCAGGGAGGCTTTGCGATATGGCGCGGAGACATTCCATATGCTTAAAAAGATCATCAATGAAAGGGGCTTTTCCACGTCCGTCGGAGATGAAGGCGGATTCACACCAAGTCTCTCAAAAAACGAGGATGCCCTCAAATTAATAGTCGAGGCTATAGAAAAAGCCGGGTATAAGCCCGGAAAAGACATCGCTCTTGCCATGGATCCTGCGTCCTCGGAATTTTTTGAGGATGGTAAATACAACCTTAAAACCGAGGGCAGAAAACTGTCGTCCGCGGAAATGGTGGATTATTATGAGGATCTGGTCAAAAAATATCCTATAGTCTCTATTGAAGACGGGCTTTCGCAGGATGACTGGGATGGCTGGAAACTTATGACCGAACGGCTTGGAAAGAAAATACAGATAGTCGGGGACGATCTGCTTGTAACAAATACAGAACGTCTGAAAAAAGCCATAAATGGCAAAAACTGCAATTCCATTCTTATAAAGCTGAATCAGATAGGCACGCTTACAGAAACCATCGATGCCATAAATATGGCTCATGATGCCGGGTTTACCGCTGTGGTATCACACAGAAGCGGTGAAACGGAGGATACTTCCATCGCGGATCTTGTCGTCGGGATGTGCACGGGGCAGATAAAGACAGGTTCACTATGCAGAACTGAAAGGATATGCAAATACAATGAGCTCCTGCGCATAGAAGAGTCGCTTAAAAATCCAAAATACCAGGGCAGAATAAAAGGTTGATTACGAAATAATTTTGTAAATCTGTTGAGTTGTAAAAATTGCTAAGGTATTAGTTTATTGGTATTTTAATACAGCTTTTGGAATGAAAAAATTCCTTCTTACTTTTTAATAAAACATCAATGAAAACCAAGGCAATCAATATATTTAAGTTATTTTTAGTATTTGCTGTTTCCGCTTTGACTCTTGCTTCATGCGGTCAGCCTAAGGAAAACCCGGAACAGGTGATCCAGAAGTTCAAGGAGCAAGTAACCCAGATCAATTCCGGAGATATCACCACTGATGTCGCCATGAACGGTTCCGATACTCAGGACACCATGGATTTCACAGCCAACGTCAACGTAAAATTTGACCGCCGTGATGAAGAAGACAGAAAAGCCGAAGTAAAAGGCACTATAGGCGGTATGATGAAAACAGCTGATAAATCCATTGATGGAGACCTTGATTTCAGCCTTCGTACAATAAATGATGATTACTTCCTGCGCGTGGATAAGCTGGATACCAGCTCTGAGGATTTCAAGGTCATCCAGCCTCAGCTTAAGGGCTATATGGGCAAATGGTTGAAGATCGCCAGCGATTTTATCCCTCAGAACCTCCGCCAATTACAGCAGAAGGATGAAGCCACTCTTGCTAAGGAGAAACAGCTTAAGGAGCTTTTTATCAACACTCCTATATTCAATGTCACAAAAGAATACGGTGTTGAGAGTGTGAACGGTAAAAAAGTCTATCATTACGGGGTACAATTGAATGCGGATGGTGTAAAGGAATACATAAGAAAGGCCGCTGTGATAGACGGCAGAGAGCTTACAGATGCCGAGGTGGAAGAAGCTTCCAAGATAGTTGCTTATGTAAACAGCGCGGAACTATGGATAGGCGTTAAAGATTATTATCTTTATAAAGCCACTGTGGGGATGTCAGGTGAAGCCGGAGAAGGCAAGCCTAATATGAACGTCACCATCTCCATGCAGGGCACGGATTATAACAATACTATTGATATAAAATCTCCGGAAGATGCGCAGGAATTCAATCCTTTGGAACTTCTTATGCTTTACAGCGCGGCCAGCACTACAGCTACAGAACCTGCTGACGATACAGTTACCGAGGAAGTCCCAACAGGTGAAACCGCAACCGATACTGCGACAACAGAACCAGTTACTGAAGAACCGGCTACAGATACAACAACTGAACAGCCTGCTGAGTAATATTTGATACGAAATCAAGAGCCCCGATCTGCTGATTAGCGGGTCGGGGTTTTTTGTTTATTTTTTAAAACCTTAAAGTTTAGGAATATTTAATGTATTATTTGATATTTTTATTAATAAGTTAATTTTTAAAATTATCAATTAAACAGAAAACAATGAGAAAAATCCTTTCATACATTTTACTTTGTGTATTCTTGGTCAACCTTGTTCAGCCAAGTATGGTTTTTGCGGAAGAAATTTCCCCCGAACAGGTTGTAGAACCTTCAACTGCCATAGAGGAACCCAACCCGATTTCCGAATACACTACTCCTACATTGCCTCCTGCACCAGTTGAATTAGGAGACATCCCGCAGGTTGATATATCAACACCGGAAATTCCATCAATTGAAGCGGATCCGGAAGCTCTTTTCAATCCGGAATCCGCTGTAAATGAACCTGCAATGCTTGAAGCGACTTCATCGGAATCAGGAAACACTTCATATGCCCCCGATACTGCTAATCGTCCGGATCCGCTTCAGACACAAAAATATGGGCGCGGTAAAGTAACCAACAATGAATTCACCGGTGCAGCTATATATGATTATCCGATCGAGCTTCCTGTGGGGCGAAATGGAATGACACCAAAAATCAGTCTGACCTACAGCAGTCAGGATGAAAGCCTTGATTATATAGCAGGTTATCGTTGGGATGTTACACAGTTTTATATTCAGGCATTGAATAAACATGGTGTGGAAAAAATGTATAATGAAAAGTATTTTTTTGCCAATCTGCCGTTTGAATCCGGCGAGCTTACATCTGTAGACGGTTCTACGACCAGATATGGCAAATATGCACAGAAGACTGATGAAAATTTTGCGATTTATGACTTTTCTAACATTTCTTACAATGACACCTGGACCGTAACGGACACAAAAGGTGTCAAATATTTTTTTGGCACAACTATTGACAGCAGAATACAAGATCCGGCAGTTGCCAGTAATATTAGCAAGTGGATGCTTGATGAAATAAGGGATAGAAACGGAAATTCAATTAAATATACCTATACAAAACTGGATAATCGTATTTATCCGAAAGAAATCAAATATACATCCAGTCTCTCAGGGGGAACTCCGCTTTATCAAGTACGCTTTCTTCCTTTCGCGAATAATGCTACGGGAACATTGAGGCAGGATATACAATCCGGTTACTCAACAGGTTTTCTTACCGAAACCAAATATCTTATAGACGCAATTGAAATTCAGGTTAGCGGAGTTGTAAGAAAGAAATATGATATTACCTATACTAACGTACCTCCGTTAACACGTAAGACCATCGCCTCCATCACGGAAACCGGATATGACACCTCCGGGATCCCGCTATCCTTACCTCCGACTGAATTTGAATACAGTCAGTCCACTGTACAGTGGGAAGAACAATCTCCGGAGACCTATGGGCCGGAATGGGTATTTGAACAATGTTCTTATAATTGCACTCCGCCACCTGTTTATCACTGGGATATGAATAGTGATGGGCTTGAGGATTTCGAGTACAGGGATCCATATATCAGCCAAACCACTTATCGCGCAATAAATAATGGCAATGGCGGGTGGACTATTAATACTTCACCTCAATGGATGACAACAGGAACAATTCAGACCTTCTATCCGCTTTCTAATTATTGGGAGAAATTGCTGGATTTTAATGGCAACGGTTCGCTTGATATTATTTCTTCCGCTTATAATACTTCATTAAGCCCCCCCGTCCTTAATAGCGGGATTAAGCTTAGTCCAACTGATACCATAAGCAATACAATAGGTGTAGCCATTTCAAGAACGGAAGCTTTTAAAAATAACAATGGTGTTGTTGTTGGTGATATCAACGGCGATGGTCTGCCTGATATAGTACAAAGGAGGCGTGACCAAACAGGTGGTGAGATAAAAAGCACCTGTTTAAATTCCGATGGCCAATCCTGCACAAGCACGACTACACTTTGGCAGTCTCCTATAAATATCATTACGGATAATCAGTGGGATCAGCCCACGCAATCTGTCACGATGCTGGACTTAAACTATGACGGACTTGGCGATATATTAAACCAAAGTACCAATGAGGCATATATAAACAATGGAAAAGGGGAATTTGTTAAAGACACAACAAAAACCTATCCTGGACGCTATGAAACGACCACACATCGTTCGCTGGATGCCAATGGAGATGGTATTACGGATTATGTGGAAGCTTATAGTAATGTCTTAAGCTGGGGGACAGAATACATTAAAAAACTTTACATAAGTGGCAGTACACCCGCTTTAGAGAACATATTTCCGCTGACATTAGGTAGCCTTTATAACACCACTTATGAGGGAGACAGCGGCATAAGGATTGTAGATTTAAATGGTGATTTGTTGCCGGATGTCATGCAAAGTGCCAGAACTATCTTAACCAATAGTACGGGAACCGTAACTACTACCAAGCGGGTTTTTCTAAACAGAGGGACGAGGCCTTATTTTCTTACCAAAATCAAATCTTCGCTTGGAGGAACTACGGATCTGACCTATAAGACTTCGACACAGTATAAAAAAACGGATAACACATTGATGAATCCTAATCTTCCAATTATTGTTACTACATTGGCAAGTATTTTTACCTATGATGGGATAGAACTTGGAAATACCACCAATTTCACTTATGGAGACGGCCATTACTATTACGATTCCGTAGAGAATCGTGGCTTTTCAGGTTTCCGTGTTGTAACCAGCAATGATGGCGTGGGAATCGTGAAACATTATTATCATCAAAATGAAGACAGCGTAAGCGACACTGAAAAAGGTGAATTTGAAGACCACATAAGCAAGCAAGGAAAGATGTATCGTGAAGAGATCTTTAATAATTCCGGAACGATTATGAAGGCAACGATCAACAAATGGGATAAAAAGACTATAGGAACTTATACTAATCATATTTCCCCTTTCCTAAAACGAACGACCGAGATTGATTATGATGGTGGCAGCAGTAAAGCCAGAGCTGTAGATTACACCTATGATGATTATGGCAATGTAACTGAGATGAATGATTATGGGGAGGTTACATTAAGCAATGAGAAAGGTGATTTTGTGAATACGGACGGGTTATTTAAAAAAACCACGACTACATATGCAAGCAATGCTCCGGCTAACTTAATGGCTTTCCCATCAATAGTCGAAAAAAGTGACAGTTTGGGCAGGTACGCCTTTGAACGTTATTATTATGATGGCTTCCCTCTTCACATGGTTAATAACGGTAATCTGACAAGGATTGAACGTTTTAAAAATGCTTCTATTTCTGAAGTATTACCAGAAATAAGAACATATGATACCTATGGAATGTTACTTACTGTAAGGAATCCAAGAAACTACACTACAACACTGCAATATAATACCAAGAAGCTATTTCCTGTTTCCGTAACCAATGCTAAAAATCAGATTACAACATATGAATATGATGATTATACAGGGCAAGTCACCAAGGTGACAGACCCGAACGGTGCAGTACAGCAGTGGACATTAGACCCCGTTGGCAGAATAAAAAAAGTTGAGGTAAAAGGAACAGATGGAATAATGAAGACGCTGAAACAATACGATTACAGTGATACATTTACGGCTGCTAATCCAACCAGTGCCACGGAAATGACATATACAGGAACCAATGATGATGCCAGCTTACCAATAGCAATCACCAAAAAGAGCTACTTTAACGGATATGGCCTGCTTATTGAGACATTGAATGAATTTCCTGGAACTGGGTGTGCAATGACAGGTATTGGCTATGACGAGAGGGCGCGTCTGAGCAGGACTTCATATCCCGCCTTAAAAACCCCATGCAGTTATACTTTCGATAAAATCCGTTTCGCTAAAACCATTTCCACAGGACATGATACATTAGACCGTGTTACAGGAATTACAACACCACTAGGTTCAACTACCTTCCAATTCATTTCCCCTTGGACGACAAAAATAACCGATCCGAACGGAAAAAGGAAAGATATGGTTTATAACGGATATGGCAATCTTATTACCGTAAAGGAATATATCGGCACTACCCCATATACAACCACTTACAATTATAATGGGAATAATAATCTGACAAAAATTACAGATGCGGAATCGAAAGTGCAGAATATGACATATGACCAACTGGGACGTAAGCTTACGGAGGAACTGCTTCATGCCGTAACCGCCACACCAAAATCCTATATCTACACATACGATGGCAATGGGAACGTACTCACCCGCAAGGACGCGAAAAACCAGACTATCACCTATACATACGATGAACTGGACCGTCCTCTTACGGAGAATGCCACTGAAGTCATCTATGCATATGACACAGGCGCGAACTCTATCGGCCGGCTCACGTCGGTGACATCCGCCGGAGCGATAAAAGCTTATGAATACA
>Ga0209450_10000081_pt1 | contig 59485 bp, 52 predicted proteins | sample FrelakmetLWP11LW_FD_187149 | JGI IMG/M metagenome (GOLD analysis project Ga0209450, IMG submission 187149) | Freshwater lake sediment microbial communities from the University of Notre Dame, USA, for methane emissions studies - LWP11 LW (SPAdes)... | ecosystem: Environmental > Aquatic >... | reverse complement strand
TCGGCGCGGTGTTCGTCGATCGCGGTTTCGACGCGGCGCGCGAGGTGATCACGCGCCTGTTCGAGCCGGTGCTCAAGTCGGTCGACCCGAAGACACTCGGCAAGGACAGCAAGACGCTGCTGCAGGAGTTCCTGCAGGGCAAGCGCCTGCCGCTGCCCCTGTACTCCGTGGTCGAGACACGCGGTGCCGCGCACAACCAGGAGTTCGAGGTCGAGTGTTCGGTGCCGAAGTTCGACATCAGCGTGCGTGGCAGCGGGCGCAGCCGCCGCGCGGCCGAGCAGTCGGCAGCGAAGCTTGCCCTCGAGACCGCGCAGGCCACTCGGCGTGCCCGGCGCAAGGCGGCGGCGCCGGTGCCGGGCGAGGCCGCCGGCCGTGCAGGCGATGATGGTCGCGGTGGCACCGCTGCGCCGACAGGGCAGCCAGAAGCATCGGCCCACCCCGCCGACACCGCGGCCGGCGTCCCGGCCGACACGTCGACATCGCAGCCGCGCTGAGCATGGCCGCAGCGGCAGACCACGGTGCGGCGACCCCGCGCACCGGCTTCGTGGCGATCATCGGCCGGCCCAACGTCGGCAAGTCGACGCTGCTCAACGCGCTCGTCGGCGAGCATGTTTCGATCACTTCGCGCAAGCCGCAGACGACGCGGGTACGCGTGCTGGGCGTTCTGACGCGGGGCACGCCGCCGGCGACGACGCAGTGCATCTTCATCGACACGCCGGGCTTCCAGCGCCGGCATCGGTCGATGCTGACGCGGCGGATGAACGAGGCTGTCGGCGCGGCGCTCGCCGAAGCCGATGTGATCGTGCTGCTGATCGATTCGCGCGGCATCACGAGCGAGGACCAGGCGGTGATCGACCTGCTGCCGGCCGATCGGGGCAACGTGATCCTGGCGCTGAACAAGACCGATCTGCTGGCTGATCGCGACCAACTGCTGCCGCGCATCGCCGAGGCGGCAGCACGCTACAAGTTTGCTGCCGTGGTGCCGGTGAGCGCCGAGAAGCAGCGGCAGCTCGACGACCTGTTGGGGGAGATCGAGCGCAGGCTGCCGCCGGGCGAACCGCTGTTCGAGGCGGACCAGTTCACCGACCGCAGTGTGCGTTTCCTCGCCGCCGAGTCGATCCGCGAGAAGGCGTTCCGCCTGCTTGGCGACGAGCTCCCGTACGGCATCGCGGTGACGATCGAGCGCTGGGAGGAGGACGAGAACCGCGCCGGGATCGTCGCCACGCTGCTGGTCGAGCGCGACGCGCACAAGGGCATCGTCATCGGCGCCGGCGGCGCCAAGCTGCGCGAGATCGGCCGCCTGGCGCGGCTCGACATCGAGAAGCTGCTGGGCAAGCCGGTGCACCTGCAGACCCACGTGCGCGTGCGCCGCGGCTGGAGCGAAGACGCACAGGCGTTGAAGAGCCTCGGCTATGAATGAGGCGGCGCGCGCACCGGCCGCCGCCCCGCGACGGCGCAGTTCGGACGCGCGGGTCGAACACCAACCGGCCTTCGTGCTGCACACCTACCCATGGCGTGAGACCAGCCTGATCGTCGAGGCACTCACGCGCGACCATGGCCGCGTCGCGCTGGTGGCGCGTGGCGCCAAGCGGGGCACGTCGCAGCTGCGCGGGCTGCTGTCGCCGTTTTCGGCGCTGGCGCTGGCCTGGAGCGGGCGCGGCGAAGTGAAGACGCTGATCCGCGCCGAGTGGACGGGCGGCCTGGTGCCGCTGCGCGGCGATGCACTGCTCGCCGGTTTCTACCTGAACGAGCTGATCGTGCGGCTGCTGGCGCGCGCCGATGCGCATCCGGTGCTTTTCGGCGCCTATGCGCGCGCGCTGCGCGCGCTGGCCAGCGACGAGGCGCGGCTGGATCTGGCGCTGCGCGAGTTCGAGTTCGAACTGCTGCGCGAGATCGGCTACCTGCCGGCGCTCGATGTCTGCGCCGACGGCCGGGCTGTCGCTCCGCGGGCGCGCTACCGCGTCGATCCGCAGCGTGGCCTGGTGCTCGCCGAGCGCGACAGCGAGGCGGTCAGCGTATCGGGGGCAACGGCGCTGGCGATGGCGGCGGGAGACTTCGCGCAGCCCGGCGTGGCGGCCGAGTCCCGCACGATGCTGCGGTTGATCATTCGCTACCATCTCGACGGACGGCCGCTGAACACGCGCCGCATCCTGCAGGACCTGAAGGAACTCTGAGTGCCGTGACTGCGCTCTCCGTCAACCTGAACAAGATCGCGCTGGTGCGCAATACGCGCAAGCTGGGCATTCCCAGCGTGTCGAAGTTCGCCACTATCGCGCTCGAGGCGGGCGCCGACGGCATCACGGTGCATCCGCGGCCGGACGGCCGCCACGTGCGCGGCGAGGACGTGCATGAACTCGCGATGCTGCTGGCGAACTGGCCGGCGGCCGAGTTCAACATCGAGGGCAACCCGTTCCATCAGCTGATGGACTACGTGCGGCAGGTGCGGCCGCAGCAGTGCACCTTCGTGCCGGACGAGACCGGCGCCTTCACTTCCGACCACGGCTGGAACCTGTCGCGTGAGAGCGGTCGCCTGCGGCCGGTCATCGAAGAGGCGCGCGCGCTCGGCGTGCGGGTCAGCCTGTTCATGGATCCGGAACCGCAGGCGATGAAGCTTGCGCGGGAGGTCGGCGCTGACCGAGTGGAGCTTTACACGGAACCCTATGCGCTGGCGTTTGGCACGGCGGGGCAGCTGGAGATGCTCGCTCGCTACCGGGCTGCGGCCGAGGCAGCGCAGGCCGTCGGCCTCGGTGTCAACGCTGGGCACGACCTGAACCGGGACAACCTGCCGCCGTTCCTGATCGCCGTGCCGGGCGTGCTCGAGGTGTCGATCGGCCATGCGCTGACGGCAGATGCGCTCGAGTTCGGCATGGCGGCGACGGTGCGCATGTACGTGGCGGCGATCCGAAGCGCAGAAGCCGCCACGCGCGAGACCGCGTGATCTACGGCATCGGCACCGACCTGGTCGAGATCGGGCGGATCGCAGCGGCCGTCGATCGCTTCGGCGAGCGTTTCGTCGATCGCATCCTCGGGCCGCAGGAAAGGGCGCGTTATGAGGCGCGGCGCGCCCGGTCGGCGAGCCGCGGCCTGGCTTTCCTCGCCACGCGCTTTGCGGCGAAAGAGGCGGTGTCGAAGGCGATCGGCCTCGGCCTGCGTTCGCCGATGACCTGGCGCGCCGTGGAGATCATCAACGCGCCGTCGGGGCAACCCCAGGTGGTGGCACATGACGCACTGGCCGACTTCATCCGGGCCAGGCGGCTGCGGCTTTCGGTATCGGTCACCGACGAGCAGTCGATGGCAATGGCCTTCGTCGTGGCCGAAGTGATCGGCGGGGCCGATCGGGCGGAGGCGTAGGTGCTCGGGCCTGTCGTCGTCGATATCGAAGGCACGCAACTCACCGACGCCGACCGTCGGCGGCTCGTCCATCCGCTGGTCGGCATGGTCATCCTGTTTGCGCGCAATTACGAATCGGCCGAGCAGCTGGGCGCGTTGACGGCGGCGATCCACGCGCTGCGTTCGCCATCGTTGATGATCGCCATCGATCACGAGGGCGGCCGGGTGCAGCGCTTTCGCCAGCCGCCGTTCACACGCATCGCGGCGATGGCGCGTCTGGGCACGCTGTGGGACGAAGACGTGCTGCGCGCCAGTCGCACGGCGACGGCTGTCGGCTACGTGATGGCGGCGGAACTGCGGGCGCACGGTGTGGACCTCACGTTCGCGCCGGTGCTCGACCTCGACTGGGGACGCAGCGGTGTGATCGGCGACCGCGCCCTGCATCGCGATCCGCGCGTGGTCGCGATGCTTGCCTCGCATCTGGCGCACGGCATGGCGCTCGCCGGCATGGCCAACTGCGGCAAGCACTTCCCCGGCCACGGCTGGCCGGCCGCCGATTCACACATCGCGCTGCCGGTCGACGAGCGCCGTCGCGCCGAGATCCTCGGGCAGGACGCGGCACCGTATCGCTGGCTGGGTGTCGCGCTGGCGGGGGTGATGCCGGCGCACGTGATCTACCCTTGCATCGATGACAGGCCGGCCGGGTTCTCGGCGCGCTGGATCAAGGGTGTGCTGCGCCGCCAGTTCGGCTTCACCGGCGCTGTTTTCAGCGACGACCTGTCGATGGAAGGGGCAAGCGTGGCCGGCGGCATAGTCGCCCGCGGTCAGGCCGCGCTCGATGCAGGCTGCGATTTCATCCTTGCCTGCAACAATCCTGCGTCCGCAGACGAACTGCTTGCCGGCATCCGCTGGAGGCGCACGCCCTCGTTCGACCGACGGCTGGCCCGCGTCATGCCGCGTGGAGCGGCGGCTTCGATGGATGAACTGCTGGGCGACCCGACCTACCTCGCCGCGCGCGAAGAAGTCATCGCCTGGAGCAACGCCTGACAGCCGGCCGGACGGCCGCGCGACTCAGCCAAGCACTCCTCTGGCGCGCAGCGCGGCGATCGCTTCGTCGCCGAGGCCAAGTTCACGCAGCACGGCGACCGTGTCTTCACCCAGGCGGGGTGCTGGCGAGCGCAAGGTGCCGGGAGTCTCCGACAGCTTCGGGACCACACCCGGCACGTCGAGCGACCAGCCATCACGGGTGACCTGCGGCACGATCATCTCGCGCGCGCGGTAGTGCGGGTCTTCGTGGATATCCTTCGCCGTGTAGACCTTGCCGGCCGGCACCCGCGCCGCGGCCATGGCAGCCAGGACATCCGCCACCGTGCGCATCGAGGTCCAGGCTTCGATCGCGCCATCGATCTCGGCCACCCGCGCCACCCGGCCAACATTGCCTGCCAGGTCCGGTGCATTGGCGAGGTCGCGGCGGCCGATTGCCTCCATCAGCCTCCTGAAGATGCTGTCGCCGTTGCCGGCGATCAGCACGAAGCCGTCGCTGCAGCGGTAGGCGTTGGTCGGTGCGATGCCGGGCATGCTGCTGCCGGTTGCCTGACGCACCGTGCCGAAGACGCTGTACTCGGGGATCAGGCTCTCCATCACGTTGAACACTGCCTCGTGCAGGGCCACGTCGATCACCTGCCCAGTGCCGCCGTTCACCTTGCGGTGGTAAAGCGCCATCATCACGCCGATCACGCCGTGCAGCGCGGCCAGCGTGTCGCCAATGGAAACGCCGACGCGCACCGGTACGCGTCCGGGCTCCCCGGTCAGGTGACGCAAGCCGCCCATGGCCTCGCCGATCACCCCGAAGCCCGGCTGGTCGCGGTACGGACCGGTTTGCCCGTAGCCCGAGATGCGCAGCATGACCAGGCCCGGGTTCAACGTGCGCAGATCCTCCCAACCGAGACCCCAACCTTCGAGGGTGCCGGGTCGGAAGTTCTCGATCAGCACGTCGGCTTCGGCGATCAGCCGGCGGGCAATGTCCTGACCCTCGGCGGCGCGCAGGTCGAGCGCGATCGAGCGTTTGTTGCGCGACTGCACTTGCCACCACACCGAGGTGCCGTCCTTGAGCATTCGCCAGTTGCGCAGCGGGTCGCCGCTGCCGGGTGGCTCGATCTTGATCACGTCGGCGCCGAACTCGCCGAGCATCTTGCCGGCGAACGGCCCGGCGATCAGCTGGCCCATCTCGACGACGCGCACGCCGGCCAGCGCCGCGGGTGGCACGGTGGCGGCCGGCCCGGTCATGGCGGGTCTACGCGCGCTCGATGTAGGACCCGTCATCGGTGCTGACGCGGATCTTCTCGCCGGTGTTGACGAACGGCGGCACCTGCACCGTGATGCCGGTCTGCAGCCTGGCCGGCTTGAACGAGGTGGTGGCGGTGGCGTTCTTGATGCCGGGCTCGGTCTCGACGACCTCCAGCACCACGCTGGTCGGCAGCTGGATGCCAATCGGGCGCTCGTTGTGAAAGTTGATCTCGACTTCCATGTTCGGCAGCAGATAGTCCGACTGGCCCTCGAGGAAGTCCGCCCCGAGCGTGATCTGCTCGTAGGTCTCGTTGTCCATGAAGACGTAGTTGGCGCCGTCCTGGTACGAGTAGGTCATCGTGCGGCGGTCGATGAACGGGCGCTCGACCCGGTCGTCGGTCGACAGGCGCTCGTTGCGCTTCTGGCCGCTCTCGACGTCCTTCATCTCGACTTGCATGTAGGCGCCGCCGCGGCCGCCGACGTGCACGTGGTGCGACTTCAACACGCGCCAGATACGCTTGTCGAACTCGAGCAGGTTGCCGGCACGGATTTCGGTGGCGAGGATCTTTGCCATGGTGGAGTCCTGATGGGGGGAGGCGGCTGCCGCTCGTAGAATGGCAGGCCGCAACAAGTGCTTGAAAAGCCCGCAATTATAGAGCGGGCAAGGCGGTCGAAGCGACGTGTCGCCCTCGGAAAAGCCCAGCGAATCAGCGCCTGCCGACGTCGATCCCCGCGCGATCGTCGACGGCCTGCCACATTTGCCCGGCGTCTACCGGATGCTCGATGCGTCCGGTCTGGTGCTTTACGTCGGCAAGGCCCGCGACCTCAGGAAGCGCGTCGGCTCCTACTTCAACAAGGGTGTCGGACCGCGCACCGCGCTGATGCTGGAACGCGTCGTCGGCATCGAGACCACGGTGACGCGCTCGGAAGCCGAGGCGCTGCTGCTCGAGAACAACCTGATCAAGCAGCTGGCGCCGCGTTTCAACATCCTCTTCCGCGACGACAAGTCGTATCCGTACCTGAAGTTCACCGCGCACGCTTTTCCGCGCATCGCCTACTTTCGCGGCGCGCCGGACCGGCGAGCGCAGTACTTCGGACCCTATCCAAACGCCTGGGCAGTCAAGGACAGCATCCGCGTGCTGCAGAAAGTGTTTCGCCTGCGCACTTGCGAGGACACAGTGTTTGCCAATCGCTCGCGCCCGTGCCTGCTGCATCAGATCGGCCGTTGCAGCGCGCCGTGCGTCGGACTGATCGATGCCGACGCCTACGCCGCCGATGTCGATCGTGCGGTGCGCTTCCTGCGCGGGCAGGCCGGCGAGGTGACGGCGGAACTGGAAACGAAGATGCAGCAACTGGCCTCGGACCTGCGTTTCGAGGAAGCGGCAGCCGTGCGCGACCAGTTGGGCAGCCTGTCGCGCGTGCTGCACCAGCAGGCGGTGGAGACCACCGGCGGCGACACCGATGCCGATGTGATCGCCGTGGTGATCGAGCAGGGCCAGGCCTGCGTCAATCTGGCGATGGTGCGCGGCGGCCGGCACCTCGGCGACCGGCCATTCTTCCCGGCCCGGCAGGCCGAGGAGGCGGATGCGCCGGAGGTGCTGGAGGCCTTCGTCTCGCAGCATTACGGCGACCTGTCGGCGCCGCCCGTGCTGATCGTCAATGCGGACCTTGATGCGGAGGAACTGGCGCCGATGATCCGCGCTGCAGGCGAGCGGCTGCAGATCCTGCGCCAGCCGCAGGGGCAGCGGCGGCACTGGCTCGAGATGGCCGAGGCCAACGCGAAGCTCGCGCTGGCACGCCGGCTTGCGGAGGAGGGTTCGCAGCAGGCGCGCACACGGGCACTCATCGACACGCTCGGGCTGGAGGCGCCGGAAGGCGATCCGGCGCGCCTGCGCATCGAGTGCTTCGACGTGAGCCACACAATGGGCGAGGCCACGCAGGCGGCCTGCGTCGTCTATCACGATCACGCCATGCAGCCGGCCGAGTATCGCCGCTTCAACATCGACGATCTCGCCCCCGGCGACGACTACGCGTCCATGCGCCAGGCGCTGACGCGGCGCTATCAGCGGATCGCCCGTGGCGACGGAACCCTGGCCAGCCTGGTGCTGATCGACGGCGGCGCCGGCCAGGTCGAAGTCGCGCGCCAGGTGTTTGGTGAACTCGGGCTCGACGACGGTGTCCTTGTCGGCGTTGCCAAGGGGCCGGAGCGCAAGGTCGGACTGGAAGAGCTGGTGTTTGCCGACGGTCGCCCGTCCATGCAACTCGGGCGTGAATCGCAGGCGTTGCTGCTGATCGCGCAAATCCGCGACGAAGCGCATCGCTTCGCCATCACCGGCATGCGGGCCCGGCGCGCCAAGCCGCGCGCAACGTCGCAGCTCGAGGACATGGAGGGCATCGGGCCGAAGCGCCGGCAGCGGTTGCTGGCGCGCTTCGGCGGCCTGCGCGGGCTGATGGCCGCATCGGTCGAGGACATCGCGCATGTCGACGGCGTTTCCCGTAAGCTCGCCGAACGCATTTACGCACAGTTGCACGGGCAGCCGGGCTGAAGAGGACATGCCGATCAACCTGCCGATGATCCTGACCTGGGCGCGGATCGCGATGATCCCGATGGTCCTCGGCATCTTCTACCTGCCCGACGCCTGGCTTTCGCCGCACTGGAAGAACGTCACCGCCTGCACACTGTTCGCGCTGGCGGCGATCACCGACGGCTTCGACGGCTATCTGGCGCGCAAGTACCAGCTGACGACGCCTCTTGGTGCCTTCCTCGATCCGGTGGCCGACAAGCTGATGGTCTGTGCCGCGCTGGTCGTGCTGCTGACGCTCGGGCGCATCGACGAGTTTGTCGCGCTGGTGATCATCGGCCGCGAGATCACGGTTTCCGCCCTGCGCGAGTGGATGGCCTATGTCGGCGCTGCGGCGAGCGTGGCCGTGAACTGGCTCGGCAAGCTCAAGACGATCATGCAGATGGTGGCCATCCCAGTGCTCCTGTACCACGACCCGCTGTTCGGCGTGATCCCGGTGGCGGCGATCGGGACCGTGCTGATCTACGTGGCGGCGGCGCTCACCGTTTACTCGATGATGTACTACCTGCGCCTGGCCTGGCCGCACCTGAGTAGTCCGGGCAACGGATAGCCGGGTCGCTTTGACAGGGTGCAATCGGCCGATATAATCGCCGCCTTCGCGGGAATAGCTCAGTTGGTAGAGCGCAACCTTGCCAAGGTTGAGGTCGCGAGTTCGAGACTCGTTTCCCGCTCCAGATTCATCAAAGGGGAAGCCCGACGGCTTCCCCTTTGACTTTCCGCGCCGGACCGCGCCGCTACAATCGGGTCGAGGTCATGGCGGGGTGGCAGAGTGGCCATGCAGCGGACTGCAAATCCGTGTACGCCGGTTCGATTCCGACCCCCGCCTCCAGTACATTTCCTCCGCGCGCCTACTGATCGGTGCGCGGCTGCGTCCGATTGTTGCGCGCCGCGGTGGTGAAATCGGTAGACACAGCGGACTTAAAATCCGCCGGATGCTAATCCGTCCGTGCCGGTTCGAGTCCGGCCCGCGGCACCACAGGCCACTGAACAGAGCATGAAGGTCTTCAACCTGCGCTGCGAGCAAGAGCACGCCTTCGAGGGCTGGTTTGCCTCGGCGGAGGCGTTCGACGCGCAGGTCGCCGGTGGCCAGGTGCAGTGCCCGGTCTGCGGTTCGACGTCGATCACCAAAGCGCTGTCGGCGCCACGGCTGAACCTCGGCGCCGAGTCGCCGCAGCAACGGCAGGCGACGGCGATGCCGACTGCCGAGCAGATGCAGGCGCTTTTCCTGAAGATGGCGCGCGAGATCGTCGCCAGCACCGAGGACGTCGGCGAGAAGTTCGCCGAGGAGGCGCGGCGCATCCACTACAAGGAGACACCCGAGCGCGGCATCCGCGGCGTGACCTCCAGGGAGGAGGCCGACGCGCTCGAAGAGGAGGGCATCAAGGTGATGCCGATGCCCTTCGCCAAACTGTTCAAGGGCCCGCTGCAGTAGCCCTGCGCGGGGTGCGCCGCTCAGCGGGGCGCAGCAGCAATCTCTAGCGCTTCTCGTACTGCGCGGCGCCGAACAGGTTCTGCCGCGACTTGTCGTCCATCTGCGCCACCGGCTTGCGGCGATCTGCAAGCACCTGCACGCCGCGCTGCACGGCCGGGCGCGCGCCGATCGCGCCGTACCAGCGCTTGACGTTCGGATAGTCCGCGAGGTCGATGCCCTGGTTGGCATGCGAGCGGGTCCAGGGGTAGATCGCCATGTCGGCGATGCCGTAGTCGCCGGCGAAATAGGGCACTTCGCCCAACCGCTTGTCCATCACGCCATAAAGCCGCTTGGCTTCATTGGTGTAGCGGTTGATCGCGTACTCGATCTTCTCCGGCGCATAGATGCGGAAATGGTGCGCCTGACCGAGCATCGGGCCGAGGCCGCCCATCTGGAACATCAGCCACTGCAGCGCGACATAGCGGCCGCGCACGTCGGCGGGCAGGAACCTGCCGGTCTTGCCGGCGAGATAGAGCAGGATCGCGCCCGATTCGAACAGCGCTATCGGTTTGCCGTCAGGACCGTCGGAATCGACGATTGCCGGGATCTTGTTGTTCGGGCTGATGGCCAGGAAATCCGGCTTGAACTGGTCGCCGGCGCCGATATCGACGGCGTGCACCTTGTACGGCAGACCGCACTCCTCAAGCATGATGTGGACCTTGTGGCCGTTGGGTGTCGGCCATGAGTAGACGTCGATCATCTGCTGGCTCCTTTGTTGTTCGCCGATCGGTCAGAGACGCTCCTGTTTCCTCTGGCGCGACAGAATAGCGCAGCGTTGTTACCTCTTCGCCTTCGGCGTAGATTCGCTCGCAGGAGAAGGGGCGATGAAGGCAATCCAGTGTGTCGAGTGGGCTGGCCCGGAGAAGCTGAGGCTGGCCGAGTGCCCGTTGCCGGAGCCGGCGACGGGTGAAGTTCGAATCCGTGTGGCGGCGGCCGGTGTCAATTTCCCGGACGCGCTGATCGTTCAGAAGAAGTACCAGGTGCAGCCCCCGCTGCCGTTCGTGCCCGGAGCGGAAGTCGCGGGGACTGTCGACGCGGTGGGCGAGGGCGTCACACGGATGAAGCCGGGTGACAGGGTCGTCGCGTTCGTCGGCATCGGCGGCTTTGCCGAATACGTTTGCGCGTCACAGCTGCAGGTGGCGCCTCTGCCGCCCGGCGTCGACATGGCAGTGGCGGCCGGCTTCACGCTGACCTACGCGACCTCGCAACACGCGCTTATCGAGCGTGGGCAACTGAGGAGCGGTGAGACGTTGCTGGTGCTCGGTGCGGGCGGCGGCGTGGGCCTTGCCGCCGTCGAACTGGGCAAGCTCGCCGGGGCGCGTGTGATCGCCGCCGCGTCGTCCGGCGAGAAGCTCGAAGCGGCGCGCAAGCTGGGGGCTGACGAACTGATCGACTACTCAAGAGCCGACCTTCGAGAGGCGGTGAAGTCGATGACCGAGGGTCGGGGAGTCGACGTCGTCTACGACCCCGTCGGCGGCAGCTACACCGCGGCCGCGCTGCGCGCGATTGCCTGGCGCGGTCGCCTGCTGGTGATCGGTTTTGCCGCCGGCGAGATTCCGCAGATCCCGGCCAACCTGCTGTTGCTTAGAGAAATCTCCGCCGTTGGCGTCTACTGGGGCGAATCTTCCAAGCGCGATCCGGCCGGCAACCGCAGGTTGCTGGCGCAACTTTTCGGCTGGCTGGCAGAAGGCAAGTTGCGGCCGCTGGTGTCGAAGGAATACCCACTCGCCGACACGCCGCAGGCGCTGCAGGATCTTCTCGCCAGGCGTGCCGTGGGCAAGCTGGTGATCCGGCCATGATGGTCGAAGTCGGACAGGTGTCGTAGTCGGCGCCGGCATTGAATGGAGCAAGACTGAAGTGAGCAAGGAGTCCTTTCGACTGACCTATTCGACGATGTTCGATCCGCCGGCCGAGTTGCACGAGCGGTTCGATGCGTCGCTCGCGCGTGTGCGCGGACAGCTCGGCCGCGATTACCCGCAGTGGATCAACGGCGCGCCGCGCCCGGGGCACGCACTTTTCGAGGTCCGCTCGCCGATCGACCGCGACTGGCTGCTCGGCCGCTTTGCTCGCGGCTCGGCGCAGGATGCGGCCGATGCGGTGACCGCGGCGGTCAACGCATTCCGAGGCTGGGCGGCAACGCCCTGGCGCGAGCGCGTGCGGCTGCTGCGGCGGGTGGCGGCGCTGATCGAAGAGCGCGTCTATGACATCGGCGCCGCGGTGGCGCTGGAAGTCGGCAAGAACCGCATGGAGTCGCTTGGCGAGGTGCAGGAAACGGCGGACCTGTTCTCCTGGTACTGCGACCAGATGGAGGCCAACGCGGGTTTCGACCGCGCGCTGCCGAATGACCCGCTGGCTGGCTTCGTCAGCCGCAACCGCACGGTGCTGAAGCCCTACGGCGCGTGGGCGGTGATCGCGCCGTTCAACTTCCCGTTCGCGCTGGCGGGCGGGCCGATCGGCGCCGCGCTGGTGGCGGGCAACACCGTGGTCTTCAAGACGGCGACAGACACGACCTGGAGCGGCTGGCTGCTGCTCGAGGTGCTGCGCGACGCGGGCCTGCCGGCAGGCGTGGTCAATTACGTGTCGGGCGCGGGCAGCGAGGTCGGCGCGGCGCTGGTTGCCGATCCGCGCATTGCCGGTGTGACCTTCACCGGCTCGTACGAGGTCGGCATGCAGATGGTCCGCCAGTTCGCGCAGGGCGCCTGGCCGCGCCCGTGCATCGCCGAGATGGGCGGCAAGAATGCGGCAATCGTCAGCCGCCACGCCGACCTGGAGCGCGCCGCCACCGGGATCGTGCGCTCGGCTTTCGGCCTGCAGGGGCAGAAATGTTCGGCCTGTTCGCGCGTCTATGTCGAGAAGCCGGTGGCCGAGGCGCTGCGCGCGCTGTTGGTCGAGAAGACGCGGATGATCGCGGTCGGCGATCCGACGCTACGCCAGCACTGGATGGGGCCAGTCATCAACGAGTCTGCCTACCTGCGCTATCAGAAGTGCGCTGACAACCTGAGGGAGCACGGAACGATCTACGCAGGCGGCGAAACGCTCGACACAGGGGCACTGGGCAACGGCTGGTTCGTCGCGCCGACGGTGGCAACGGCGCCGCTCGACTATCGGCTGTGGCGCGAGGAGAAGTTCATCCCGCTGGTGCTGGTCGGCGAGGTTGATTCAGTCGCGCAGGCGATCGATCTGGCGAACGCGAGCGAGTACGGCCTGACCGCCGGCTTCTATGGGGCGCTGGACGAGATCCCGTTCTTCCTCGACCGAATCGAGGCGGGCGTCGCCTACGTAAACCGGCCGCAAGGTGCGACGACGGGGGCGTGGCCCGGATACCAGCCGTTCGGTGGGTGGAAGGCCAGCGGTACGACCGGCAAGGCGATCGGCTCGTTCTATTACCTGCCGCAGTACCTGCGCGAGCAGTCGCAGACGGTCGTCGATTGAACGAGGCGCTCCGCCTCAGCTGAGCATGTAGGAGGCGGAGCCGGTGGCGACGAGCACGTCCTCGTCGTTCACCAGCCGCATCTGCACCGAGCCGACCCGCCCGCCGAGCCGCAGCACCTCGGCGCTGGCGGTGAAGTGCTTGCCGATGCCGGGCCGCAGGTAGTCGACCCGCAGGTCGATCGTGCCGAGCCGGGAGAAGCGGTGCATCACCTGGTCGGCAGACTCCTCGGGGTGCTTGTCGCCGAGAGCGACCATGATGGCCAGGCCCGCCATGGCGTCCAGCGTGGCGGAGATCACGCCGCCGTGCAGCCGGCCGTGCTGGTAATGGCCGACGAGTTCGGGCCGCATCTCGAAGCGAAGCAGCGGCCCGCTGGGGCTGAGGCGCAGCACCTTCAGGCCGAGCGTCTGGTTGAAGGTGATCCTGCGTTCGAACAGGTCGGCGAGCGCGGCGTCGAGCTTGCGCTGCTCGGCGGCGCTACGACGCGATGCCGGGCTGTGGATGGTCATCAGGCTGAAATAGTGAGGCGGCGTTGCCGCCGCGCCGGCGCTACAGCGGCTTCTTGATGGCGTGCGCGATTTCGCCAATGATGCCGCGCCTGAATGCCAGCACGCAGACGACGAACACGATGCCCTGAACCACCGTCACCCACGCGCCCAGCTGCGCCAGGTAGTTCTGCATCGTGATGATAACGGCGGCGCCGACCACCGGGCCGAAGATCGTGCCCAATCCGCCGACCAGTGACATCAGCACGACTTCGCCGGACATCGTCCAGTGCACGTCGGTCAGCGAGGCGAGCTGGAACACAAGCGACTTGGTTCCGCCCGCCAGCCCGGCCAGCGTGGCCGACAGTACGAAGGCGAGCAGCTTGTAGCGCTCGACGTCGTAGCCCAGCGACACGGCGCGGCTCTCGTTCTCGCGGATCGCCTTCAGGACCTGCCCGAACGGCGAGTGGACGATACGGTAGATGAGAAGAAAGCCGCCCAGGAAGATTGCGAGAACGAACGGGTACATCGTGCTCGCCGACGTCAGGTCGATGAGGCCGAGCAGCTTGCCGCGGGGCACTGCCTGGATGCCGTCTTCGCCGCCGGTGAAGGGGGCCTGCAGGCAGAAGAAGAAGACCATCTGCGCCAGGGCCAGCGTGATCATTGCGAAATAGATGCCCAGACGCCGGATCGCCAGCAGTCCGACCAGCAAGCCGAGGACCCCTGCGGACGCGGTGCCGAACAGGATCGCCAATTCAGGGGTGAAACCCCACACTTTCGCCGAATGCGCGGTCGCGTAGCCGGCGATGCCGAAAAACATCGCGTGGCCGAAGGACAGCAGGCCGACATAGCCGATCAGCAGATTGAAGGCACACGCGAACAGCGCGAAGCACATCAATTTCATCAGGAACACCGGGTAGATGACCGCCGGCGCCAGGATGAAGAAACCGGCCATCACCAGGAAGGCGATCTGCTGGTGTCGCGTTGCGCCCGTGGCGCGTGCAATCGGAAGTCCAGGAGCGTTGCCAGTCATGCCGCACCTACTTCTGCGTGCCGAACAGCCCGGCGGGCCGGATCAGCAGCACGATGGCCATGATGATGAAAATGACGGTGTTCGATGCTTCCGGGTAGAAGACCTTGGTCAGGCCCTCGATGATGCCGAGGCCAAAGCCGGTGATGATGGCGCCCATGATCGAACCCATGCCGCCGATCACCACAACTGCGAAGACGACGATGATGAGGTCGGCGCCCATCTGCGGGCTGACCTGATAGATCGGCGCCGCCATCACACCGGCCAGCCCGGCCAGCCCGACGCCGAACCCGTAGGTCAGCGTGATCATCCGCGGCACGTTGATGCCGAAGGCCTGCACCAGCTGCGGATTCTCGGTGGCGGCGCGCAAATAGCTGCCGAGCTTGGTCTTCTCGATCACGTACCAGGTGCCCAGGCAGACGACCAGGGAGGCGACGATCACCCAGGCGCGGTAATTGGGCAGGAACATGAAGCCCAGGTTGCGCCCGCCGCTGAGCTGCTCAGGCATCGCGTAGGGCTGGCCGGCCGAGCCGTACTCGTTGCGGAACACGCCCTGGATGATCAGCGCCAGGCCGAAGGTCAGCAGCAGGCCATAAAGGTGGTCGAGCTTGTAAAGCTTCGACAGCATCAGCCGCTCGATGACGACGCCGGTTGCGCCAACGATGATCGGCGCCAGCAGCAGCGACCACCAGTAGCCGATGCCGAGCTTGTTCAGCAGCAGGTAGGCAACAAAGGCGCCGAGCATGTACTGGGCGCCGTGCGTGAAATTGATGATGTTCAGCAGCCCGAAGATCACCGCCAGGCCGAGCGACAGCAGCGCATAAAACGAGCCGTTGATCAGGCCGATCAACAACTGGCCGAACAGGGCCTGGGTCGGGATGCCGAAGATGTCCATGGCAGGCAGTCGTGGTCGGTGAGGTAACCGGCTGGGCCGGTCACCTCACCGACGGTCCAACCTATTTCACCAGCGAGCAGCCGCCTTCGGCGAGCGGGCGGAACGCCTGATCGGCCGGGATCGTCGCGCGGATCTTGTAGTAGTCGTACGGGCCCTTCGACTCGGACGGCTTCTTGACCTCGACCAGGTAGGCCGGGTGGATCTTGCGGCCGTCGGCGCGGATCGTGCCTTTGCCGAACAGCGGGTCGTCGGTCGGCGTCTTCTTCATCTGCTCGATGACCTTGGTGCCGTCATCGGTCTTGATCGCTTCGATTGCCTTCAGGTAGTGCAGCACGCCGGCGTACACACCCGCATGCACCATCGTCGGGTACTTGCCGTTGTTGCCGGCAGCAAACCGCTTGGCAAAGGCGCGGGTCTGGTCGTTCAGGTCCCAGTAGAAGGTCTCGGTGAAGACCAGCCCCTGCGCCTTGTCCAGCCCGAGCCCGTGCACGTCGGAGAGGAAGACCAGCATGCCCGCCAGGCTCTGCCCACCCTTGACGATGCCGAACTCGGCTGCCTGCTTGACCGAGTTGATCGTGTCGCCGCCGGCATTTGCCAGGCCGATGACCTTGGCCTTCGACGACTGCGCCTGCAGCAGGAAGGAGGAGAAGTCCTGCGTGTTCAGCGGGTGGCGGACCTTGCCGAGCACCTTGCCGCCGTTCTTGAGCACCGCGGCCTCGGTGTCGCGCTCGAGCGCATGGCCGAACGCATAGTCGGAGGTGAGGAAGAACCACGAATCACCGCCGGTCTTGACGATGGCGGTGCCGGTGCCGTTGGCCAGCATCCAGGTGTCGTAGGTCCAGTGGACCGTGTTCGGCGAGCAGGCCTTGCCGGTCAGGTCCGAGGAAGCCGCGCCGGAGTCGATGAACGCCTTGCCCTTTTCGCGCGTCAGCTGGTTGATGGCCAGCGCAACGGCCGAGTTCGGCACATCGAAGATCGCGTCGACCTTGTCGACGTCGTACCACTGGCGCGCGACGCTGGAGCCAACGTCGGCCTTGTTCTGGTGATCGGCCGAAACGACCTCGACCTTCATGCCTTTCTTGGCCGCGCCGAAGTCCTCGACCGCCATCTTCGCCGCAAGAGTCGAGCCCGGACCGCCGATGTCGGCATACAGGCTCGACATGTCGCTCATCACACCAATCTTGATCACGCCGTCCGAGATCTGTGCGTTGGCTGCACCGACGCCTACAGCGAGCGCAGCGCCCACCAGCGTTGAAATCAGTTTCCGTTTCATGAATCCTCCTTGGTTCGGCTTTCGCCCAAAAGACTGCGCGCCCGCTAGACGCCCAGATACTCGTGCAACAGGTCCGTCTTGGTTTCCAGTTCTGCCGCGGTGAACGTCTCGACGATGCGGCCATGCTCCATCACATAGAAGCGATCAGCCAGCGGTGCGGCAAAGCGGAAGTTCTGCTCGACCATCACCACCGTGAAGCCCTTCTCGCGCAGCATGCGGATCATGCGCGCCAGCGCCTGCACGATCACCGGCGCCAGACCCTCGGAGATCTCGTCGAGCAGCAGCAGCTTCGCCCCGGTGCGCAGGATGCGCGCCACCGCGAGCATCTGCTGTTCGCCGCCGGACAACCGCATGCCGGGGCTCGTGCGACGTTCCTTCAGGTTGGGGAACATCGCGTAGATCTCGTCGAGCGACATGCCGCCGCTGCCGACCGGCGGCGGCAGCAGCAGGTTCTCCTCGCACGACAGGCTGGCAAAGATGCCGCGTTCCTCGGGGCAGTAGCCAATGCCGAGCTGGGCGATCCGGTGCGGCGGCATCCTGACGGCCTCGCGGCCGTTGATCATGATCGAGCCGGACCGCCTGCCGACCAGACCGAGGATGGCCTTCAGCGTCGTCGTCCGCCCGGCGCCGTTGCGGCCGAGCAGGGTGACCACCTCGCCGCGGTTCACCGTCAGGTCGACGCCATGCAGGATGTGCGACTCGCCGTAGAAGGCGTGCACGTCGGTCAGGCGCAGGTACTCGACGCCGTCGTCCCTATCCATGGGCACCCTGCAGTTCCGTTTCCGCGCTGCCCATGTAGGCCTCGAGAACCTGCGGGTTCTTCGAGACGACCTCGTAAGGTCCCTCGGCGATCACCTGGCCACGCTGCAGCACGGTGATCGTGTCGGCGATCTTGGCCACCACGTTCATGTTGTGCTCGACCATCAGGATCGTGCGATTGGTGGCGACTTTCTTGATCAGTTGCGTGACGTGATCGACGTCCTCGTGACCCATGCCCTGCGTGGGTTCGTCGAGCAGCATCAGTTCCGGCTCCATCGCCAGCGTGGTGGCGATCTCCAGCGCGCGCTTGCGTCCGTAGGGCAGTTCGACGGTCACGTAGTCGGCGAACTCGCGCAGTCCTACGGTGTCGAGCAGTTCGAGCGCGCGGTCGTTGAGCACGTCTAGCGAACGCTCCGACTGCCAGAAGCGGAAGGTGTTCCCGACCTTCTGCTGCAGCGCAATGCGGACGTTTTCCAGCACCGTCAGGTGCGGGAAAGTGGCCGAGATCTGGAACGAGCGGATGACGCCGCGGCGGGCGATCTGCGCCGGCTTCTCAAAGGTGATGTCGTGGCCGTTGAACAGGATCGCGCCGCGGGTGGGGATCAGGAACTTGGTCAGCAGGTTGAAGCAGGTGGTCTTGCCGGCGCCGTTGGGCCCGATCAGCGCGTGGATGTGCCCGCGCTGCACGCGCAGGTTAACGTCGCTGACGGCGACGAACCCCTTGAACTCCTTGACGAGACCGCGCGTCTCGAGGATGCAGTCGGTGGCCAATCTGTCTCCGGCGGCGGGACGTGGCCGGCCTGGGCCGGATCCTCCCTCTCTTGTTGCCGCGCAATTATGGGGAAAGCGGTAACAACAAGCAATTGGGCGCCAGGCTGCCGGAACGCGGGCGCCGCCGCGGCACCCCGGGAGCCGCATGTCGAGGCTCGCCGACCTGGAGGTCGCCGCCGACTTCGCGCTCCAGCCGACGCGCTGCGGCGCGGAAGTCGCCTGATCGCCTGCGTATATTTGCTTGTCTCGCGCCGTCCTTCTAAGGGGGCCTGCTGCCGGGTCACCGGCGCGTGCCGCCGACGCGCATGCGCGCCATTGACGGCCGGTGAGACCAGCCCGATTGGGCAGGCCGCCGCTGAAGGCGCAGACGGTGCTTTGTGCCTGGATCAATGGAGCCCGAACGCAGCAGGCTGGAGACCGCGGAGTGATGTGGCTGAGGGAGCGGCGATTCCTTGCGCTTGGCGGCGTGCTTCTGCTTGCCGCCGTGGTGAGGTTGCAGCATGTCGACCAACCGTATGTCGACGCGTTCGCCTGGCGCGAAGCAGACACCGCGTCCATCGCGGAGGCGTTCGCCGCCGGCAACTGGAACATCTTCCTGCCCCAAGTAAGGTGGGGAGGATCGGGTCCCAATTACATCGGTGCGGAGTTCCAGCTGGTCAGCTACCTCGCGGCTCTCCTGTACCGCGTGGTCGGCGCCGAACCGTGGGTCGGCCGCGCTGTCTCCATTGCCTTTGGTATCTGGGGGGTCTTCGCCCTGTACCACCTCGTGCGGCGCGTCTGGGACCATCCACGCGCCATTGCCAGTGCCGCCGTGATGGCCGTTCTCCCAGGTGCGGTATTCATAGAGCGGTCGTTCCTGCCGGACGGCGCGATGACTGCGCTGATGACGACGAGTCTCTGGATGCTCGTTGCCTTCGGACAAACCGAAAGGAGCAGGTATCTATGGGCAGCGGCGCTATTTGGCGTGCTTGGCTGCCTTACGAAACTCCCAGGCGGAATCCTCGTAGTGCCGGCGCTGTATGTCGTCCTGGCTCTGCTTGGTCCGAAGAGGCTGGGAGAAAGGCAACTGCGATCGACGCTCGTCACCGGTGCGATGGCCGTTGCCGTGCCGGTGGTGATGTATTACTTATGGGCAAGGCACATCGCCCTGAGCAATCCGCCATACCACTTCACGGGTGAAGGCAAGTTCCTGTGGCACGGCGACGTCGCCGCCTGGGTGGAGAAGGGCTACTTCCTGCCCGACCTTTGGCGCATTGTTGCCGCCAGGGACGCGTACTGGGGCCATGGATTCGTCGCCCTGGCGGCTGCCGGGCTTCTGATGTCGCGTCGACTGAGGGGCCTGTCCGGTGCACCGTGGCTCTTTCAGTTCTGGCTGCTCGCGATGGCCATCCGCTATGTCATCGAGGCCGAGCATCTCATCGCCGACCCCTACAACTTGCACCTTTTCCATGTTCCGGTCGCAGCATTCGCTGGTCATGCGCTGGTCTCGCTGGGCACCTTGCGAGCCGCTTGGTCCTTTCCGGGCACACTTCTGGCAGGTTTGATCTTCACGGCGTCGGTCATTGAAGCCCAGTGGCAATCGCGTCACCTGTACGAAGATAGCTATCGCGAGCATCAGGTTCTCGGACGAACCCTCGCAGCGATGTCCGCGCCCCGCGATCTGGTCGTCTCGGCGGGACCGGAGCCGGTGGTGCTCTACTTCAGTCAACGCAACGGCTGGCTGTTTCCAATGACGGACGCGCTGCCGCGGTCAGACTCGTCGGGCGCACGCGGCTGGGATCATGGCGCGGTTGATCTCGCTCAGCTGCACGAACTGCGCGCTCGGGGCGCCCGCTGGCTCGCGGTACCTGGATGGAATGCATACACGGGCGCATCCGGCGAGGAATTCCTGCGTCGGACCTACCCGGCTCTGTACGAAGGCATCCTGCGTGACTTCGAGGTCGTGCATTCTTCTGACGCTGGATTGATTCTTCGCGCGCGATGACCAGCATGCCGCGGTGTCAGGCGCGCCAGGGCCCGCGCCTTAGCGCAGGTCTCGCGAACGGCCAGTCCCGCGCCCGAACTCCTAGTCAGAGCGCGCCAGCGCCTGATGCGCGCCGCACGTGGCGCCGAGGTGCACCTTGGCAAACGAGCAGAGCTGTTCGCTCCTCGAGCGGCCGATGCGGACCTCGCCAGCTGCAACCTGCGGTCGAGAGCCTGGACCAAGGGCACCTATGCGCGCCGCTCGAACAGCGTGATCAACGCCTCGATTTCGGCGCCGTTCTTCACGCCGCGGAACACCGTGTCGTGCTGCACCACGAAGCCGGCATTGCGGAACAGATCGTGGTAGGTCCGGATGATCCAGGGGCGCAGCAGGTAGTCGTCGACTCCGCCGCAGGTGTTCGCGAGCAGCAGCCGGCCGCCAGGTCGGGCCCCTTCGTGGAGGCGATGTGCCAGCCAGGCGACGTCGAAAAAGGGATACAGCCAACCCAGGTAGCAGACGGTCTCGGCCAGCACGACGAGGTCCCAGTCGCCGTCCAGCTCGGCATCCCACTGCATGATGTTGCCGACCCGGTAGTCGATGTTAGTTGCCCTGGTGCGGGAGCGTGCGAGCGCGATGGCGGGCTCGGCGATGTCCAGTGCGACGACCGATTCGCAGCGCGTCGCCAGCCGCCGCGTGAATGCGCCGGCCGCGCAGCCGATCTCCAGCGCGCGGCCGTAGCGGCGGCCATCAGCGTTAAGCAGTGCGAGCTGGGCGTCGTACTTGGCGCGCTCAAATCCGCTTGTCTCCAGGTCCCACGGATCGCCGCAGGACCATAGCTCGTCGAAGTACTGACGGGCTCGAGCGTCGATGCTCTTCTCTTTGGTCAAGGCTGCACTATGTCCGCGAAAGCGGTTTGAAGCAGATCCGAGAGGACGGTTCGGGCGTCGAAGTGCTGATCGGCGATCTCTCGCGCGGCATGGCAATGCTGACGGTAGCGGGCGTCGACAGCCTCTACGCAGGCGACCGCGTCGTTGAGAGAGGTGAACGCGAGCAGGCCCTCGCCGGTGGGGAGATGGCGGCTGAAGCCCGTGTCCTGAACGATCACCGGTCGGCCGCTCGCGAGATAGCACGCGCTGCGCTCACTGAACCAGCCGCTCGCACTGCTCACGAATCCATGCTTGGCTACGCTGAACTCCGCCTTTGCACCACGGATGTACTCCTGGTAGGTCCATGGGTCCCGCGTTACTTCGAGCGGGTTGCGGAGCCGCCATCCCGCGCCGAGCAGTCGATCGGTCGGCGCGTTGACGCCACCCATCGCCAGTTCGAATCGGCGGCCACAGCGACTGGGCAGATCAAAGACCTTCTCCATCTCCTCTGCCTTCATTCCAAAGTGCCGGCCCTTCCACTCACGCCGCTCGTACGTATCCCACAGCATCACGGTGGTGAACAATCCATCGATCGGCCCAGGCGTGACCGGCCATGCGCGCAGCGATACAGGCTGCCGGGTAGGGTGCCAGCGGCGGCCGTCATCTGGAATAAGGCAGCCCGTTTGGCCGAAGGACTCGCCGAATGTGAAGAAGGCGTTGTGTGCCTCGGCAAGCTGATGCTTGTCGGAGTTGCTCAGGAAGTCGATCTGCGTGAACGCGGGGTCAGTGTCGATCATCACGCGCACCGGGATGTCCTGGAGCCAGGGCCGGACTGGATTGACGCCCGAGACGTTCAGCATCACATCGGCTGAGCGGCACAAGTCGAGCGCGTGGCCGGCCGCTGGGCCGAGCCAGCATGACGCGTGCGCGTCGTGGTACGCCCAACGATCTCCGAGGCCCACTCGGTCGAAGGCCAACTGCGCGAAGCGAAGTCCGTAACCGGGGTCAGTGCCCATTATCTGCTGCGATGGGTCGTAGCACGAGGCATAGTCCTCGCTATCCTCGATGAACCATACGTCGTGACCTAGGTCGGCGAGCCCCATCGCGTACTGCAGGTGGTGCCAAGCAAGGCCGCCAAGCGGCCCGCGGACGATGTAGCCAAGCACGATGACGCGCAGACGTGACGAAGCACTCATCACGGCAGTCCCGGTTCCTGGTCTATCTGTGCGTAGCTGCACAGCTTGATGCCGCGGCATTCGATCAGTTCGCGGACCCGCGCATCGCATAGTGCGGCAAGTTCCAGGTTGCGCTCGAGTCGGTACGTTGTTCCTCCGAGCGCTTCGCCAGCAACGACACGGCCCGGGTGGCAGCTGAGTTCTGTGTAGCCCGGAGGCAGGGCGTCGACAAGCCGCAGCAGCAGGTCGACGCTCACGCATTCTGGATACGGCGTACCCTTTTCGTCTTGGCCGTAGAAGTCGCCGACGTAACGTGCGCTGCCGTCACCTCGCAGCGGCAAGCGAAGTGAGCGGGCCAGCGCGGCGACGATGCTCGCGACCGGCGCGCGCTGATGAACGTGCTGGTGCGAATCCAGGTGGTCGGGATCGCGACCCACCAGGGTACGGAACCGCTCGAGCTGGCCGCGCACCTCCGCCTCGACCGCGGTGGCGTCGTCGGGCGGCACGCGCTCGTACAGAGCGAGCCACTGGCCGTTACGAAACGCCCATTCACCCAGATCGACATGCAGGCCGAGGCCGAGAGCCGGCCGACCGCGCGCATAAGCGGCCGCAGCCTCTGCCGCCGGCTGCCGCACCATCAGGCTGGCGCTGGTGACGATGCCGTGCTCGTGCGCCTGCACGATGCCGGCGTTGACCCCTGGCGAGAGGCCGAAGTCGTCGGCGTTGACGATCAGATGGCGCATGCTCAGAAGCCCAGGTCGGCAAGCAGCCTGGGCAGCACGACCTCCGCGCTGAACCAGTCCCGGGCGATCTGCCGGGCCGCCCGCGCGTGGCGGGCATAGTCGCCGTCGATCGCGCGGATCGCCTCGACCGCCTCCTCGGTGGTGCTGAAGGCAAACAGTCCCTCGCCCGTGGGCAGCACATCGGAGAAGCCTGTGTCCTGCGTGACCACCGGCCGCCCGGCGGCGAGGTAGCAGGCGCTGCGCTCGCTGAACCAGCCGCTGCGCGGCAGCACGTTGAACTCGCGGGCGACGGTGAACTCGCCTTTGGAAGACTGGATGTAATCGCGGTACTTCCACGGATCGAGCGACAGCGCCGGGCCGTCGGCCAGCCGCCAGCCGTTGTCGAGCAGCAGTCGGGCGTGGCGGCTGTCCAGGCTTTCCGCGCCGCGGATCTCGTTCGGGTCGACATCCGCCGGCGACGGTTCCGGCGCCGGCTGGGCGCGCGGGTCGCCGAGGTTGGTGGCCAGTTCGACGCTGCGGCCGGCCAGGCGCGGCACCTCGACGAACTTGAGGAACTCGTGGTGCTTGCTCCAGCGCAGGGGCCTGCCCTCGAACACAACGTCCTGCCCATCCTGTCGCCAGTTGCCGACGGTGGTGAAGAGGTCGCGCATCGGCGGGCTGTCGGGACCGCCTTCCCACATGTCCATGAGCACGGGCTGGCGCGTGTGCGCGCGCAGCCGCGGCAGGGGCGGCAACGGGCTGCGCGGCGTGCCGATGTTCTCGCCGTAGGTCACGACGTCCTGGTGTTCCTCGATCATCGCCGTTCGCCGCGCGTCGCCGGCGGCGTAGAGCAGCTCGTCGCCGACGGGGTCGGTGCCGAGGTACACCAGCCGCGAACAGCTCAGGAAGTCCTCCTTCAGCGAGGTGGAGCCAGAGATGTTCAGCACGATGTCGGCAGTCTTCAGCAGCATGTCGGCCTGTCCAGCGGCGGGACCCAGCCAGCGACCGTCCGACCAGCTGCAACGGTAGGCCCATCGCTCGCCGAGTCCGAACCTCGCCGTCGTGCGCGCCAGGTGCGCGGTCGGGTAGGTGGCGTTGGCTACGCGCATGCCCTGCGTCGGGTCGTACGGCCAGGCCGACGTGGTCTCGAGGTAGTGGACATCGCAGCCGATACGTAGCAGGCCGGCGGCGATCTGCATGTGCATCCACGCCATGCCGGCATAGGGATCGGCGCCCATGGTGCCGAGAACGACCACGCGGAGGCCTTTCACTGCGCCGACTCCATCTCCTCGGCAACGGGCGACCCCATAGCGAGGCCGCGGTTGGCCAGCAGCGGCGTCGAACTCTCGATGGTTGTCGGCACGAGCCGACCGTCCTGCACCGCATAAATCACGTCGCAGTGGCGCAGCGTGTCGAGCCGGTGGGCGACGATGAAGGTCGTGCGGCCCGCCATCAGTCGCTCCATCGCCTCGATGATCGCCGCCTCGGTCTTCAGGTCGACCGAGCTCGTCGGCTCGTCGAGGATCAGGATCGGCGCGTCCTTGAGGAAGGCACGGGCGAGCGCGATGCGCTGGCGCTGGCCCCCCGACAGCATCATGCCGCGCTCGCCGACCTGTGTCTGGTAGCCGTCCGGCAGCGCCTCGATGAACTCGTGCGCGTTGGCGGCGCGCGCCGCGGCGGCGATTTCCTCCGCGCTTGCCTCGGGCCGGCCGTAGGCGATGTTCTCGGCGATCGTGGTCGAGAACAGCACCGGCTCCTGCAGCACGATGGCGAACTGGCGGCGCAGGTCCTCCAGCTTCCAGTCGCGCATGTCAACGCCGTCCAGCAGCAGGGCGCCCTCATCCGGGTCGTGGAAGCGCGTCAGCAGGTTGACCAGCGTGGTCTTGCCCGCGCCGGTACGGCCGACGATGCCCACCCTGGTGCCGGCGGGGACGACCACGTTGGCGCCGCGCAGCACCGGGGCCTCGGGCACGTAGGCAAAGCCGATGTCGCGCAGCTCGATGTGGCCGCGCGCGTGTTCGAGTGGCCGCGCGCCGGGCCGGTCGACGACGTCGACCGCCTCGTCCAGCAGGGCGAAGGCGCGCTCGGCGCCGGCGAACGAGCCCTGCAACTCGCTCACCTTGTGGGTCAGCGCCTCCAGCGGCGCGTACAACTGAGCCAGGTAGGCCATCACGAGCGTCAGCCCGCCGAGCGTCAGCGCGCCCGCCTGCACGTTGCGCACGCCGACCCACAGCGCCGCCGCGGTTCCAGCAGCGAGCACCAGCGCAGTCAACGTGTAGAACGTGGCCTGCGCGCGGACGACGGCCAGGTTGGCGCGCACCTCGCGGCCGGCACGATCGAGATAGCGCGCTTCCTCGCGCCGTTCCTGGCCAAAGGCCTTGACGACACGCAGGCCGGTCAGCACCTCCTGCAACACCGAGTTGACCGAGCTCTCGATTTCCTTCTGCGCATGCCAGCGCGCGCGCACACTGCGGCCGAAGCGCTGCGTCAGCAGCACCAGCAACGGGGCGACCGACAGCGCGATCAAGGCCAGCGCCGCGTCCAGCGACAGCAGAACGGCGAACATGCCCACCAGCGTTCCCGCCGCGGTGAGCAGCGGCGCAAGTCCATAGACGGCGATCCACTGGATCGCCGCCGCGTCGTACTGGATGCGGTACAGCGAGTCGCTCGTGCCCCGGGCGTCGTGGTAGGTCAGCGACAGGCGCTGCACCTGGCGGAACAGTTCGGCGCGAAAGGCCAGCACCACCCGCTCGCCGACCCACGACTGCAGCAGCCAGGCACCATTGCGCTGCAACTGCCCGAGCAACGCGATCAGCAGCACGAGCAAGACCGCCAGCACCAGCGCACCGGTCGGCGAGCCGGTCACGGCCGCCGGCAACCAAGCCGACGCCCAGCCGGGCAGGGGCTTGCCGGTGACCGCGTGATCGACCGCGATCGCCAGCGGCAGCGGTGTCAGCAGCGTGATCGGGATGGCGAGCAGATCGACGACGACGACCAGCACCAGCGGCAGGCGGAAAGGCCGCAGGTGGGCGAACATCCGCTGCAACAGGCGGCCCGCCGGCATCGTCGTCATGCAGGGCGCTCCTGCGCTGCGGCCAAACTTGCGACGGTCGTCCGTGGTCCGTACTCAGCGGAAACGCGCTGGCACGCAGCACTCCAAGCATCGCGCGCGTGCCCCTGATCTTTCCGCGTGCGCCAGGCAAGTGTCGCGGCGGCCGCCGCCAGCGCCGCCGCCGCAGCCCAGCCGCCCGACAGTGCGGCCGCGACCGCGAGACCCGCGGCGCCCCAGGTCGCGATGCGCGCGGTTGCCGAGACATGTTCCTCGGCATGCAGCCGCACGAGTTGTTTGCCTGCCCCGTGCTCCTCGACCGCGAAGCGCGCCCGCAACGAGCCTTGCAGGCCGCCGCGCACCTCGAGATCCCAGGGATCGGTGGCGCCGCCGCGCCGAACGCTGATCCCGCCGGCACGCAGGGCCGACTCGAAGGCCTCGACCCACGCCTCGGGGGCGCGCCAAGTCTCGCTCCACACCTGCGTCGGCGCCGGCCCGCCGCTTGAAACCGCGCCGCGCCGCCGCCACGGCGTGAGCCCGTGCCGACGGCGCCCGATCAGGCGGGCCAGCGGCTGCTGCAGGTGCATGAAGAAGACCAGCGCGTAGCGCTGCCAGCGCTCGCCGGTACCGCGCGCGGGAACTGGGAACGTCGCCCGCGCCGCTGCCAGCGCGGCCTGCGCCAGCGGCGCCGCCAGCGCCAGCAGTGCCAAGGGCGCGAAGAGGAACAGCGGCGGCCACGAGAAGCCGAGCGCGGTGAGCACGGTCAGCGCGCCGACCACGTACCACCACTCCGGCATCAGCGGCAGCGCCAGCAGCGTAATCGGCGCCGGCGCGTACAGCGACTGGTAGGCAGCCGAGCCCCAGACGCCGCCGTAGATGCGCGAGCGGCTGGCCGGCAGCGGCAGCGTGAAGCCGCGGCCGTACAGTTGCCCGCCCCACGACAGGTGCCCCATGGCGTTGTAGCGCTCGGGCCACTTCTCCTCCAGCAGCGCCTCGGCCTTGCCGTAGCCCTTCTGCTGGTTCCAGTACATCGCGAGCGAGTTGCGGCGGTGGTGCCAGTCCATCGCGCCCGCGTGAAAACCGATCTTTCCGCCGCGCTGCTGCAGCCGCCAGCACAGGTCGACGTCGTCGCCGGCGGCGCGATAGCGCACGTCGAAGCCGTCGATCGCGGCGAGCGCTTCGACCCGAAATGCCATGTTGCAGCCGGGCACGTGCTCGGCTTCGATGTCGGAGACCAGCACCTGTACGGGGCCACCGGGAGCGTTGGCGACGCAGTCGGCGATCGGGCCGTCGCCCGGCGGAGCAATGTTCGGGCCGCCGACGCCGACCCAGTCGCCGGTCATGAAGCGGTAGGCGAGGTACTGCAACCAGTGCGGATCGGGATAGGCGTCGTCGTCGATGTAGGCAATGATCTCGCCGTCGGCCTCCTGCCAGCCGGTATTGCGCGCGGCCGAGAGGCCGCGGTTCTCGATGCTGATCAGCCGCACGTCTTCGTACTCGGCGACGATCTTCGGCGTGGCATCGGTCGAGCCGTCGTTGACGACGATCACCTCGAAGTTCGGATATTCGAGGCGCTTCAGTCCCTCCATCGTGTCGCGGATCGTGCGCGAACCGTTGTAGCTGCACACCGCCACCGAGATGCGCGGCCAACGGGTGTCGGCGGGGAAGGGCACTTCGCCGAACGCCCGCCGCACCGCGGCGAGCGCCGGCTTGGGCTTGCGGTCGCGCGTCAGCAGGCCGAAGTCCCAATCGTCGATGTCGTGTCCGCCGCGGTGCCACTCGTCGGTCCAGGCGAACGCGAATGCGCCGGCACAGCCGGCGGCAAACGCCGTGCGCACCTGCCACTCGAGGCTTTCGGCCTGCTTGTGCAGTCCGTTGCGGCGGCTGTCGAGGCCGATCTCCGCCATCAGCAGCGGCTTCTCGCCCGCCAGGTTCTGCAGCCGCGCCAGATAGGCCTCGAGCCGGTCGCGCGCTTCCAGGTAGACGTTGAAGCAGACCAGGTCGAGGAACGGCAGCTGAAGGTACTCGGTGGTCGGGAAGTTCACATAGGTGACCAGCGCCTCCGGATCCTCGGCCTTGGCGGCGAGGTACAGGCGCTTGAGGAAGCGCTCGACGCGCTTGCGCCGGTGCCAGCGAACGATCGAGGCGGGGATCTCGTTGCCGATCGCGTAGCACAGCACTGCCGGGTGGCCGGCGCAGCTGCGCACGCCCTCGCGCACGCGGCGCACGATGTCGTCGGCCCGGCCAGGGTCGTCGAGAAAGGCGACGTGCTGCTCCCACGGCAGGCCGACCATCACGCGCAGGCCGTTGCGCTGGGCCATGTCGAGCAGACGGCGCGGCGGCACGGTGTAGCAGCGCACCGCGTTGATCGCATTGGCGCGCATCGCCGCGAAGTCCTGCTCGATCTGCTCGTCGTCCGGGTAGTCCTCGCCGTTGCCCAGCGGGCCGAAGGTGCCGTAGGTCACGCCGCGCACCCACAGCTTCTGCTCGCCGGCGAACAGGAATTTGCCGCCGATGCGGGGCCGAGCGTCGAAACCGGGCTCGGCCTTCAGCACGCTGACGAGCGTGCGGGCGGCGGCCGGGGTCACTTCGGCCAGGACGGCACTCATGCGGAAAACCTCAAGCGGCCGCGCGCTCGCTCGCGCCCGGCGCTTGTGCGCTGTGCCAGCGGTACGCGGTCTGCACGATCGTCTCCAGACTTGACCACCGCGGCTCCCAGCCCAGCAGTTCCTTCGCGCGGCCCGGCGCAGCGACCAGCGCCGGCGGGTCGCCGGCGCGCCGTGGCGCGTTGCGGGCGTTGACCTTGCGGCCGCTGACGCGCTCGACCATCGCCACCACCTCGCGCACCGAGTGGCCGCGTCCGGTGCCCAGGTTCAGCGCGCCGGAAGTGCCTTCCGCCTCAAGGTGGCGCAGGGCGCGCACATGGGCGTCGGCGAGGTCGGTGACGTGGATGTAGTCGCGAACGGCGGTGCCGTCCGGCGTCGGGTAGTCGGCGCCCATCACCTGCAGTTCGTGCCGCCGGCCGAGCGCGGTCTCGATCGCCAGCGGGATCAGGTGCGTCTCGGGGTCGTGGTCCTCGCCGATCTCGCCGTCCGGATCGGCACCGGCAGCGTTGAAATAGCGCAGCGCCATCCATCGCAGGCCGTGCGCCACGCCGTTCCAGTACAGCGCGCGCTCGATGAAGAGCTTCGACTCGCCATAGGGGTTGACCGGCCGCTGCGGGTGGTCCTCGGCGATCGGCACCGCGTCGGGCACGCCGTAGGTGGCGCAGGTGGAGGAGAAGACGATTCGTCCGACGCCCGCGGCGCGCATCGCCTCGAGCAGGTTCAGCGTGTTGGCGACGTTGTTGCGGAAATACTTGCCGGGGTCGGTCATCGACTCGCCGACGTACGCGTACGCGGCGAAGTGGATCACCGCGGCGATGTCGTGCTTGTGAAGCACGCGCTCGATGGCCTCGCGGTCGGCGAGGTCGGCCTGCTCGAGGGCGCCCCAGCGCACCGCCCAGCGGTGACCGTAAACCAGGTTGTCCAGGGCGACCGGCGAGTAGCCGGCCGCCGCCAGCGCCTTGCAGGTGTGGCTGCCGATGTAGCCCGCGCCTCCGGTGACGAGAACGCTGCGCGCGCTCCTGCCCATGAGCCGGTCAGACCACCTGCAGCCGCGGCGGCGCCTGCCGCTGTACCGCGGCCTCACCCTCGGCCACCGCGCGATCGAAAGTGAGCACGTCGTCGAAATAGGCCACCGTCGCCGCGATGCCCTTCTCGAGCTTCACCTTCGGCTCCCAGCCCAGCGCCGAGCGGGCGAGCGAGATGTCGGGCCTGCGCCGCTTCGGATCGTCCGGCGGCAGCGGTCTGCGCACCAGCTTCGACCGTGACCCCGTCACCCGCAGCACCATTTCGGCGAGTTCGATCATGGTGAACTCGTCCGGGTTGCCGAGATTCACCGGGCCGAGGAAGTCGTCGTCGGACTTCATCATTCGCATGAACCCGTCGACCATGTCGTCCACGTAGCAGAAGGAACGCGTCTGCGCTCCGTCGCCGTAGATGGTGATCGGCTCGCCGCGCAGGGCCTGCACGACGAAGTTCGACACCACGCGGCCGTCCTCCGGGTGCATCCGGGGCCCGTAGGTGTTGAAGATGCGCACCACCTTGATCGGCATCTGGTGCCGGCGGTTGTAGTCGAAGTACAGCGCCTCGGCGCTGCGCTTGCCTTCGTCGTAGCAGGAGCGGATGCCGTTCGGATTGACGTGACCCCAGTAGCTCTCCTTCTGCGGGTGCTCGTGCGGATCGCCGTAGACCTCGCTGGTCGAGGCCAGGAAACACTTCGCGCCGGTGCGCCGCGCCAGCCCGAGCATGTTGATCGCGCCCAGCACGCTTGTCTTCATCGTGTGGATCGGGTCGGCCTGGTAGTGCACGGGGGAGGCCGGGCAGGCCAGGTTGTAGATCTGGTCGACGTACAGGTATAGCGGCTCGGTGACGTCGTGCCGGATCACCTCGAAGCGGCGATCGTCCATCAAGTGGGCGATGTTGGCCTTGGTGCCGGTGAAGAAGTTGTCGACGCAGATGACGTCGTGCCCTTGCTTCAGCAGCCGCTCGCACAGGTGCGAGCCGAGGAAACCGGCGCCGCCGGTCACGAGGATCCGCTTGCTGTTCAACTTGTCTTCTCCACTCGGCTGGGCGCGCGAAGGGCCTGCCGATGATCGAAACTGCATTTTCCGTTAGCTGCCTGATAACCCCTAGGCACTAACGCGTATTTTCGCATTTGGATGACGTGAGGCGGGACATCTAGAGGCGCGGAACCTCACGTTCGCGGCGGACCATGCCGGGCGGCGCCAAGTACCGAGCCGAGCGCGATCCCCGTTCCCGCGACTGGCGTGATGCACGCCCTGTGATCTGTCGGAAGTAGGTATCGGCGGCACCGCGCGACGCAGGTTCCTCGCGGCTAGGCAGCGGGCGCCGGACTGTCGCCAAAAAACAACAGGAAAATCAGAGCCGTGTGGCCACTTCGACGGCACTTGCCGCGCCTTGCAGACCCGGGGCCCGCCGTGCAGTCCGCTCAGTGGTCGGCCTTTGTCGCGTAGCTCCATCCGATCTCCGCCAGCGCCTTGGCGTTGGCCCCGGCGGCGAGCGCGTTGTCGGCGCTGGCCATGCCTTCGAGGGCGCGCTTGTAGACGCCCTGCAGGATCGCTGCGATGCGGAACAGGTTGTAGGCAAGGTAGAAGTTCCAGTGATCGATCCTGCTGCGACCGGTCCGCTCGCAGTAGCAGCGGATGAACTCCGCCTCGGAAGGAATGCCGAGGGCAGCGAGGTCCAGCCCGGCAATGCCACGGAAGGCGCCCGGCGGGATGTGCCAGCCCATGCACAGATACGAGAAGTCGGCGAGCGGGTGGCCGAGCGTGGAGAGTTCCCAGTCGATGACCGCCAGCACCCGCGCTTCGGTGGGGTGGAAGATGAGGTTGTCCAGCCGGAAGTCGCCGTGCACGACCGTGGTCTCGTCGCCCGGCGGCACGTGTGTGGGAAGCCAGTCGATGAGCCGGTCCATGGCTTCGATCGGCTCGGTCTCGGAAGCCCGGTACTGCTTGCTCCAGCGGCCGATCTGGCGCGCGAAGTAGTTGCCGGCCTTGCCGTAATCCGCCAGGCCGGCGCGTTCGACATCGACCGAGTGCAACGTGGCGATCACGCGATTCATCTCGTCGTAGATCGCGCCGCGCTCGGCCGGCGCCAGTCCGGGCAGCGACTGTTCCCAGAAGATGCGCCCTTCGACGTGCTCCATGAGGAAGAAGGCACGGCCGATCACGGCTTCGTCCTCGCACAGCAGCAGCACTTCGGGCACCGGAACGCCCTGGGAGGCGAGCGTGCGCATCACGCGGAACTCGCGTTCGATCGCGTGCGCCGACGGCAGCAGCTTGGCAGCGGGCGCGGGCTTGCTGCGCATCACGTAGCGTCGATCAGGCGTGGTGAGCAGGTAGGTGGGATTGGATTGCCCACCCTGGAACTGCTTGACGGTCAGCGGGCCGACGAACCCCGGCAGCTGCCCGGCCAGGTACCCGGCGAGGCGGTCGAGGTCGAAGCGATGGCGTTCGGTGGCTTCCTGCAACTGGCTCATTCGTGCTCCGGAGTAATCAGGCCTCGCTGCGCGCGCGCAGCTTCAGGTACTTCTGCAGCAGTTCTTCCATGGTCGACAGCCGCGTCTCGGTGCGCAGCGTGTTCAGCGGGCAGAAGTTGACCACCCGCACCACGCTGGTGGCCGGCGTGGCGCCGACGTCGATCACGTTCAGGCACCCCGCATCCTGCGCCAGCCCGCCGAGGAACTCGTGCCGGCCGGTGAGGAACCACGACAGCACGGCGCGATTCACGCCGCCGTGCGCCACCAGCAGTGCGGTGTCCCAGCCGTCGTCGGCGAGCAGTCCCTGCAACGCCGGCAGCACACGGTCGATCAGTTCGCCAATCGTCTCGCCGCCGAGAAAGCGCTTTTCGCGCGGGACCGGCCCTTCGAAAGCGGCGATGAAGGCGTCGCGCAGGTCGTCGTCCCGGATGGCCGACAACCGCCCGCCACGGATCTCCTGCAGGTCGGGCCAGTGCTCGAGCGGTGGCGAAAGCTGCGCCGCCTGGAGCACGTGCTGCGCCGTCTCGCGCGTGCGCACGAGTCCGCTGGTCAGCGCGCGGTCGATGGTCACCCCGCTGGCGGCAAGTGCCGCACCGATCGCGCGTGCCTGCGTCACGCCCTGCACCGTCAAGGGCACGTCGTCGGGCGGGTAGGGGCGGCCCTGCGCGTCGAAATAATCGACTGCGCCATGGCGCATCAGCAGCAGGCGGCGGCGTTCGATCATTGCTCGGCCTGGCTGGCCGCGCGCGCGGCCAGCACGGCAGCGATGGCGTCTTCGTCGAGGCCCAGTTCGGACAGCAGTGTGCGCGTGTGTTCCCCGGAGCGTGGTGCCCGTCCCTCGGCAATGCCGAGTTCGTCGATCGCTGCCAGCGGGCCGACAGCGGTGACACTGCCGCGCCGGTGCACCAGGCCGCGCGCGTGATGGTGCGGATGCGCAAGCGCCTCGGCGGGTGTCAGGACCGGGGTCACGCAGGCGTCGACCTCGGCGAACACTTCCTCCCACTTGTGGCGGGTCTTCTGCCGAATCCTCGCGGCGACCGTCTTCGTGACTTCGTTGGATGCGTCGCTGCCCGGCGCTAGACCGAGTGCCCAGTGCTTCTCGCGCAGTGCACTGAGCCCGGCCGCATCGCAGAACGTCTGCCAGAACCTCAGTTCGAGCGCGCCGACGGCGAGGTGCTTGTCGTCTGCCGTCGGGTAGATCCGGTAGCACGGCGCGCCGCCCGTGAGCAGAGTCTTGCCCGCTACCGGCACCTGCCCGGCGTCGAGGTCGCCGTGCGGAAAGATGTGGTGCACCAGCAGGCCGTCGGTCATCGCAGCGTCGACGCGGCTGCCGCGGCCGGTTCGCTGCGCGCCGAGCAGGGCGGCGAGCAGCGCCGACAACGTTGTCAGCGTGCCGCCCAGCAGGTCGCCGATCTGCAGGTTGGGCATCGCCGGCCGTCCGTCGGCGCGGATCTGGTCGAGCACGCCGGTCATCGCGCAGTAGTTCAGGTCATGGCCGGCCTTCAACGCCAGCGGGCCGGTCTGGCCGTAGCCGGTCAGCGAGCAGAACACCAGCTTCGCATTGCGCGCGTGCAGGGCCCCCCAGCCGACGCCGAGCCGGTCCATCACGCCGGGGCGGAAGCCTTCGATCAGCGCATCGGCGGTATCCACGAGGCGCAACAGCAGGTCGCGTCCCTGCGCCTTCTTCAGGTCGAGGCAGATCGAGCGCTTGCCGCGATTGATGTTCTCGAACGCTGCATTGACCTGGGCACCCTCGGCGTTGCGCGACAGCGGCGGGAAGCTGCGCATGTAGTCGCCTTCGCCGGTGTCCTCGACCTTGATGACGTCGGCGCCGAGGTCTGCCAGGTGCATGCTCAGCGCCGGACCGGGAAGCAGCCGGGTCAGGTCGAGGATGCGGAAACCTTCCAGGGGCTTGTTCACGTGATCGCCTCCAGTTCGCTGTGCAGGCCGAGCCAGCGCGATTCGAGCTGGTCGAGCCGGGTCGCCAGCGTGCCGCGGGTCCGTAAGGTCCCGGCGACCTCGTCGCCCGCACCGTGATAGAAGTCCGGCGCGGCGAGCCGGGCATCGAGTTCGCGCAGTTCCGTCGTCAGCCTTGCGATCTCGTCTTCCAGCCTGTCGATCTTCTGCTGCACCGGCCGGCGCGCGTCGGTCAGGCGCTGTCGCGCGCGCGCCGCTTCCCGTCGCTCGTCGCGGCGGTTGACCCCCTCGGCAGAAGCCAGCCGCGGTTCGCCCTCGCGAGCGACCTTCCTGCTGGCCAGCACGAGCGCCGCGTATTCGTCGAGGTCGCCTTCGAAGGGCGCGACGCGCCCATCGTGCACCAGCCACAGCTGATCGGTGGCGGCGCGCAGCAGGTGGCGGTCGTGCGAAACGAGGACCAACGCGCCGCCGAAGGACGACAGCGCCATGGTCAAGGCCTCGCGCGTCTCCATGTCCAGGTGGTTGGTCGGCTCGTCGAGCAGCAGCAGGTTCGGCCGGCTCCAGGCGAGCAGCGCCAGCGCGCAGCGCGCCTTCTCGCCGCCGGACATCGGCCCGACCGGGCTCGACGCCATTTCGGCGCCGAAGCGAAACTGGCCGAGAAAGTTGCGCAGGTCCTGCTCGCGCGTCTGCGGATCCACCTGCAGCGCGATCCGGCGCAGGTGCTGCAGCGGCGACTCGTCCGGCCGCAGCTGGTCGAGCTGGTGCTGGGCGAAGTAGCCGATCGCCAGTCCGCTGCCGCGTCGCAGCTCGCCTGCGGCCGGTGCAAGCTCGCCGGCGATGCTCTTGACGAGCGTCGACTTGCCGGCGCCGTTCACCCCGAGGATGCCGATTCGGTCGCCCGAGCGGATCAGGAACTTCACCTCGTCGAGGATGGTGCGCGGCCCGTAGGCCAGCCGCAGGTCCTCGGCCTCCAGCAACCGCTCCGGCAGGCGGTGCGGCTCGGGAAACTCGAAGCGCCACTCACGGCTGGCCCGCGCCGGCTCGACGGCCACCAGCCGCTCGAGCATCTTGATCCGGCTCTGCGCCTGCTTGGCCTTGGTGGCCTGGGCGCGGAAGCGGTCGACGAAGCTCTGCAGGTGCGCGGCGGTGCGGGCATGAGCCTTGGCGGCTGCATCCTGCTGCCGTTGCTGCTCGGCCCACGCCAGCTCGAACGCGCTGTAGTTGCCGGCGTAGCGGCGGATGCCACCGTCGGCGATGTGCCAGGTGACGGTCGTGCAGCGATCGAGGAACTCGCGATCATGCGAAATCAGCAGCACCGTGGCCGGCTGCCGCTTCAGCCAGGCTTCGAGCCAGATCACCGAGTCCAGGTCGAGATGATTGGTCGGCTCGTCGAGCAGCAGCAGATCCGCCGGGCGCATCAGGGCGCGGGCCAGCGCAAGCCGGTTGCGCCATCCGCCCGAGAACTCGGAGACCGGACGCGTCAGGTCGGACTGTGCAAACCCGAGGCCAGTCAGCACGCTGGCTGCCTGCGCGGCGATCGCGCCTTCTTTCAATTCGGCCAGGTGGGCATGCGCATGCGACAGGCGAAGATCGTCGTCGGCCGCCTCGGCCGCCGCGAGCTCGGCACGGGCAGCGATCAGCGGGGCGTGGCCGGCGAGCACGTAATCAAGTGCCGCTTCGTCGCTCGCTTCGATGTCCTGCGCCACGTGCGCAATGCGCGGTGGTGGCGGCGCTTCGATGCGGCCGGCTTCCGCGGCCAACTCGCCAAGCAGCAGCGCGAACAGCGTCGACTTGCCGGAGCCGTTGGCGCCGGTCAGGCCGATCCGTTCGCCGGGCGGCGCTGCGAGGGAAACGTTCTTGTAGAGAGTGCGGACGCCGCGCGCGGCCGCCAAGTCAATCAGGCGCAGCATGCGCGCATGTTAAACGGCGCGTAATCCGGTGAGCGTGATCAGTTCGCGGAGCTTCGCTGCGAAAAGCGCCAGCGGATCACGGCAACTCTTCCTGCTTGGCCATGAACACGGTGTCGTCGCCGTCGCTGGTCGTCAGCCAGGTCAGTGGCACCTCCTTCAGTGCCTGCTCTGCGGCAGCACGGCCGCCGCCAACCTCGACGAACAGCAGGCCGCCGCGCTTGAGATACCCGCGCGCCCCACGGACGAGGCGGCGAACAATCGCCATGCCGTCGGCTCCGCCGGCGAGCGCGAGCTTCGGCTCCTGCTGGTATTCGCGCGGCAGGGCAGCCATCGATTCGTCGGTCACGTACGGCGGATTGCACAAGATGATGTCGTAGCGCCTGCTCGGCAGGTCGCCGTAGAGGTCAGACTGCACAGGGGTCACGCGCTTGGTCAGCTGGTAGTCGGCGATGTTGCGCTTGGCGACCGCCAGCGCGTCGGGGGAGACGTCGACCGCGTCGACATGCGCCGCATGGAAGATGTCCGCCGCCATGACTGCCAGGCAGCCCGAGCCGGTACACATGTCGAGCACGTCGGCGACCGCCTCCGGTTTCTGCACCCAGGGGGCGAGCCCGTCCTTCAGCAGTTCGGCCAGGAACGAGCGCGGAATGATCGCCCGCTCGTCGACGTAGAACTTGTAGCCCTGCAGCCAGGCCTCGCGCAGGATGTAGGCGGCCGGGATGCGCTTGCGCACGCGCTGATCGATCGTCTGGATCAAGGAGTTGATCTCGGCGTGGGTCAGGAAGGCATCAAGGAACAGGTCGGCGCGCTCCGGCGGCAGTTGAAGCGAGCGCAGGACCAGGAACAGCGCCTCGTCGACGGCATCGACCTGGCCGTGCCCGAAGAAGACGCCGCCTTCGTTCATCCGCGTGACGGCGTAGCGCAGGACATCGCGGATCGTGCGCAAATTGGCCTGGGCATCGATGCTCATTGGGATCCCTTCTCGCTTCGCTCGCACAATTCGCCCTTGCGGCGCCCCGACGAGCTCATGACTTCGGTTCCGTCAGCAGGAATTCGAGCGTGCGTCGGTAGACGTCCTTCAGCGGCTCGAGGTCAGCCACGTGGATGCACTCGTCGACCTTGTGAATCGTCGCATTTGGCGGGCCGAATTCCACCACTTGCTGGCACACCGTGGCAATGAAGCGACCGTCCGATGTGCCGCCGGTGGTCGACAGCTGTGGCCGCCGCCCGGTGGTCAGTTCGATCGCCGCCGACAGTGCCTCGCTGAGCCGCCCGGGTTCGGTCAGGAACGGCTGCGCGCCGACGGTCCAGGTGATGTCGTAATCGAGCCGGTGCCGGCGCAGGATCTCCTCGATGCGCTCCATCAGCGCCATCGCGGTCGACACTGGGGCAAAGCGGAGGTTGAACTCGACCTCGCAGCTGCCGGGAATCACGTTCAGCGCGCCGGTGCCGGCACGGATGTTGGAGATCTGGAAAGTCGTTGCCGGGAAGTGGGCGTTGCCGTGATCCCAGAGCTCGGCAGCCAGATCGGCGAGCGCAGGCGCTGCCTGATGAACCGGGTTGCGCGCCAGGTGCGGATAGGCAACGTGGCCCTGGATCCCGCGGACGATCAATCGGCCCGACAGTGAGCCGCGGCGGCCGTTCTTGATCACGTCGCCAAGGTGGTCGACCGACGTCGGCTCGCCGACGATGCAGTAGTCGATGGCCTCTTCGCGCGCGGTCAGTTGCTCGACGACGGCCACCGTGCCGTCGGTCGCCGGACCTTCCTCATCGGAGGTCAGCAGCAGGGCAATCGAGCCGACGTGTGCGGGATGGGCGCGTACGAACTCCTCGGCGGCGATGGCGAAGGCGGCCACCGAGCTCTTCATGTCGGAGGCGCCGCGGCCGAAAAGCACGCCGTCGCGGATCGTCGGCTCGAAGGGGTCGCTCGCCCACTGCTCGCGCGGGCCCGGCGGGACCACGTCGGTGTGACCGGCGAACACCACCGTCGGCCGGTGCCGGCCGCGGCGCAGCCAGAGGTTGGTGGTTCCGTTGCGTGCGATGGTCTCGGCGCGGAAACCGAGAGGCGCGAGGCGGGTGGCGATCAGTGGCTGGCAACCGCCGTCGTCAGGTGTCACCGACCGGCAGGCGATCAGCTGTTGCGCGAGTTCCAGTGTTGCGGACATCAGGGCGTGGCCGTCGGTGTGCGGCGCGTGGGCTGTACGACACGGAAGCCACCGTGCAACCTTTCTCGAGCAGTAAGAATACTTGCTGTTCCGGTATCAGATGTTCAGGGTGAACTCCGAGAACGACGCCGGCTCGGGCGCCTGCTTCGTTGCCGGCATCTGCGCAGCCGGCAGTTTGCCCGCATTGTTGATCATCCACAGCAGGTTGTTCTTCGAGTCGGCGGCGCCAAGCGCGTCATCGCGCGTGATGAGGTCCCGTTGCAGCAGAACGTAAAGGCTTTGCTCGAACGACTGGCTGCCAGGGGAGAGGCTTCGTTCCATTGCCTCCTTGATCGCCGGCACGTCGCCGCGCTCGATCAGGTCGGCCATGTGGCCGTTGTTCATCAGGATCTCGACGGCGGGCGTCCGCCCGCTGCGCTTCGCGCGCACCAGCCGCTGCGAAACGATTGCTTTCAGCGAGGCGGCCAAATCCTGGAAAAGCGCCTGCCGCGTCTCTGGCGTGTAGAAGCTGATCACGCGGTTCAGCGCGTGCGCGCTGTTCGTTGCGTGAAGCGTGGCGACCACGAGGTGGCCGCTCATCGAATAGGCGAGCGCGGCCCCCATCGTCTCCCGGTCGCGGATCTCGCCGATGAACAGCACGTCCGGTGCCTGCCGCATCGCGTTCTTCATCGCGACCTGCAGGGTGACGGCGTCGTGGCCGATCTCGCGCTGGTTGACGATCGACTTCTTGTTGCGGAAAAGGAACTCGATCGGGTCCTCGAAGGTGAGGATATGCCCGCTCATCAATTCGTTGCGATGGTCGAGCATCGAGGCGATGGTGGTCGACTTGCCCGAACCGGCTGCGCCGACGACCAGGACCAGACCGCGCCTCTCCACCACGAGGTCCTTCAGCATGTCGGGCAGCGTCAGGTCGTCGAGCTTCGGAATGTCGTGCGGGATGAAGCGGATGACCGCGGAGACCGTGCCGCGCTGCAGGAACGCGCTCAGGCGGAAGCTGCCCAGGCCGTGAACCGGCAGGCCGAGGTTCAGCTCCTTGACTTCTTCTAGCTCGCGGAACTGGGCGTCGTTCAGGCGCTCGGCAAGCAGGCCGATCACCTGTTCCGGCGTCAGCCGCTCCTGGTTGACCGGAACGCACACGCCGTTGATCTTGATCGTGACCGGTGAGCCGACCGAAATGAAGAGGTCCGAGGCATTCTTCTCGGCCATCAGGTGGAACAGCTTGTCGAGCGCCATGGATCCTTCCTGCGTCGTTCGTACAGTACCTGCCTAGCTTACGCAGCAGGCGCGTCCAACAGAAGCCGCGCGAATCCGTTGAACGGATGAATCCAAACTGCCCAGACGGCGGTCAGCCGCGGTCGGTGGCCTCGCGCAGCAGCTCGTTGATGCCGGTCTTGGCGCGGGTCTGTGCGTCGACCCGCTTGACGATCACCGCGCAGTACAGGCTGTAGCTGCCATCCTTCGATGGCAGCGAGCCGGGCACGACCACCGAGCCTGCCGGCACGCGGCCATAAAGGATCTTGCCGGTCTCGCGATCGTAGATCCGGGTGCTCTGGCCGATGTAAACGCCCATCGAAAGGACCGAGTTCTCCTCGACGATCACGCCTTCCACCACCTCGGAGCGGGCGCCGATGAAGCAGTTGTCCTCGATGATGGTCGGATTGGCCTGCAGCGGCTCCAGCACGCCGCCGATGCCGACGCCGCCGGAAAGGTGCACGTTCTTGCCGATCTGCGCGCAGGAGCCGACGGTTGCCCAGGTGTCGACCATCGTGCCCTCGTCCACAAAAGCGCCGATGTTGACGTAGGAGGGCATCAGCACGACGTTGCGAGCGATGTAGGCGCCGCGGCGGGCTACGGCCGGTGGCACCACGCGCACGCCTGCGTCGCGAAACTGCGCCTGCGTCCAGCCGGCGAACTTGGTGGGCACCTTGTCGTAGAAGCTGAACGGCTCGCCGCCGCCGAAGCCCATGGGAACGTTGTCCGACAGACGGAACGACAGCAGCACCGCCTTCTTGGCCCACTGGTGCACGACCCACTCGCTGTCGCGCTTCTCGGCGACCCGCAGCTGGCCCGCGTCCAGCCGCGCCAGCGTGTCCTCGACCGCGGCACGGACAGGTCCGCTCGTGGCGGGCCCAAGACTGGCGCGGTTTTCCCAAGCTTCGTTGATGATGTCCTGATGCGACATTTGGTCCTCAGAGTGAACGGCCGAATTCGGCGATGCGCCGCGCGGCTTCCATGACTTCGGCTTCCTCGGCGACGAGCGCAATGCGCACGAAGCCGGCGCCGGGATTGAAGCCGTCGCGCGTGCGCGACAGGTAGCTGCCGGGCAGCACGGTGACGTTGAACTGGGCATGCAGACGGCGGGCGAACTCGGCGTCGTCGATCGGTGTGCGCGCCCAAAGGTAGAACGCCGCGTCGGGCGTGTCGGTCTGCAGCGCCTGCTGAACGATCGGCGTGGCATGGAGGAACTTCGCCGCGTACTTGCGCCGGTTCTCGATCACGTGCGCCTCGTCGCGCCACGCGGCGACGCTGGCGGCCTGCAGCGCGGGGCTCAGCGCCGTGCCGTGATAGGTGCGGTAAAGAAGGAACTTCTTCAGCACTTCGGCGTCGCCGGCCACGAAGCCCGAGCGCAGGCCGGGCGCGTTGGAACGCTTCGACAGGCTGCCGAAGGCGACCAAGCGCTCGAACCCGCTGCGGCCCAGCAGCGCCGCCGCCTGCAGCCCGCCCAGCGGCGGCGACGCCTCGTCGAAGTAGATCTCCGAGTAGCACTCGTCGCTGGCGATGATGAAACCGTGGCGGTCGGCCAGGTCGAACAGCTCGCGCCATTCGTTCAGGGAGATCACGCGCCCGTGCGGGTTGCCGGGCGAGCAGGCATAGACGAGCTGCACCTTCGACCAGGTGGCAGGATCGACAGTGCCGAAGTCCATCCGGAAACCGTTCTCCGGAGTGCAGGGAAGGAACAATGGCTCCGCGCCGGCAAGCAGCGCCGCGCCTTCGTAGATCTGATAGAAGGGGTTGGGCATCACCACGCGTGCGGCCCGCGTCCGGTCGACTACCGTTTGGGCGAAGGCAAACAGGGCCTCGCGCGACCCGGCCACCGGCATGACCTGCGTGGCCGGGTCGATCCGCGGCAGTGCATAGCGGCGCGCCAGCCAGGCGGCGATCGATTCGCGCAGGGCGTCGGTGCCGAGCGTGAGCGGATAGCTGGCGAGCGTCGGCAGGGCCGCCGTCAGCGCGTCGAAGATCAACTGCGGGGTGGCGTGCTTGGGCTCGCCGATCGACAGGTTGATATGCGGCAGTGCCGCCGGCGGCTTGTTGCCGGCCAGCAGCTGGCGCAACCGCTCGAACGGGTATGGCTGAAGCTTTGCGAGATCCGGGTTCATCAGCGGATGCTCGAGGCCGGTTCGAAGCGCGGCAGCTCGACTGCTGGCTGCGCCTTCCAGCCGCGCTTGCGATGCTCGGCCACCACCGTGGTGAAGATCCCGCCGCGAACGTACCAGCGCGCAGTCAGGCGCATGAAGCGCGGCTTCAGCGCGCGCACCAGGTCGTCAAGGATCTTGTTGGTCACCGCCTCATGAAATGCGCCCTTGTCGCGGTACGACCAAGCGTAGAGCTTGAGGCTCTTCAGTTCCACGTTGCGCGCATCCGGCACAAAGTCGAGCACCAGCGTCGCGAAATCCGGCTGCCCGGTCAGCGGGCAGAGGCAGGTGAACTCGGGAATCTCGATATGGACCAGGTAATCGCGCTCGGGACTCGGGTTGGGGAAAATGTCCAGCGAAGCGGCGGGACGGGTGGCCATCGGCGCGCCCTGATGTGAGAGGAGGGAGAGAGGTTGAAGGTATTATACGAAGCCATCGCAACACCCTCGGCGTGCCCTTCAACAACTCTGCGGGCGGCGTCGATTTCCCGGGAAAACTTACCGTGCATCTTCGGCAGATCAAGCTGGCCGGATTCAAGTCATTTGTCGATCCGACGCAGATCGAGGTGCCAGGCAGCCTGGTCGGCGTGGTCGGGCCCAACGGTTGCGGCAAGTCCAACGTGATTGACGCCGTGCGCTGGGTGCTCGGCGAGTCCAAGGCCGCCGAACTGCGCGGCGAGTCGATGCAGGACGTGATCTTCAACGGCTCGGTGAACCGCAAGCCCGGTGGCCGCGCCAGCGTCGAACTGGTGTTCGACAATTCCGATGGCCGTATCCAGGGCGAGTGGGGCCGCTTCGGCGAGATCGCGGTGAAGCGCGTGCTGACGCGCGACGGGGCCTCGAGCTACTACATCAACAACCAGAGCGTGCGTCGGCGCGACGTGCAGGACATGTTCCTCGGCACGGGGCTGGGGCCGCGTGCCTACGCCATCATTGGCCAGGGCATGATCTCGCGCATCATCGAGGCGCGTCCGGAGGAACTGCGCGTGTTCCTCGAAGAGGCGGCCGGCGTGTCGAAATACCGCGAACGCCGTCGCGAGACCGAGAACCGGCTCAACGACACGCGCGACAACCTGACGCGGGTCGAGGACATCCTGCGTGAACTCGAAGCGCAGATCGACAAGCTGGAGGGCCAGGCCGAGATCGCGCAGCGCTACCAGCAGCTGAAGTCGAGCCATGATGAGCAGCAGCGGCTGCTGTGGATGACGCGCAAGCGTGATGCGGCTGCCGAGCAGGAGAAGGTGGCGCGCGACATCGAGGTGCGCAGCGTTGCGCTGGAGGCGCATATCGCCGATCTGCGGGCAGCCGAGCGGCGCCTCGACGAGGCGCGCAGCGCGCATTACGCCGGATCCGACGCGCTGCATGCGGCCCAATCCGAACTGCTCAACGTCAACGCCGAGATTGGCAAACTCGAGGCGGAACTTCGCCTTGTCGCGGAAAGCCGCGAGCGGCTTGCCTCGCAGGTGGCCACACTCGCGGCCACCCGCGAAAGGCGGCTTGCCGAAGAGGCGGACCTGAAGGCGCGCGCCGAGGACCTGGAGCGTCAGATCTCTGAAGGCGAGGCGCGAGCCGAGCAGGCCCGCGGGCGCCTGGCCGAGAAGGAGGCTGGTCTGCCGGAACTGGAAGCCGCCTACGCCGCGGCGCGCGACGCCCTCGGTGCTGCCCGTGCCGCTTCGGCGCTTGCCGAGCAGGCGATCGAAGGCGCCGGCGCCGAGCAGCGCAGCATCGATCGCCAGCTGGCCGCGCTGGCACAGCGACGCGAACGACTGCAGGAAGAGCGCGGCCATCTCGGTGCTCCCGACGAGGAACGGCTGTCTGCGCTGAGGGGCGAGGCGCAGCGACTCGAGGGCGAACTGGCTGCCGCCAGCCACCGACAGGAAGCCGCGCAGGGCCAAGTCGCGAAGGCGCAGGGCGACCGCCATGGCCTGCTCGAGGCGCGCACGCGCGAGACGGAAACGCTGGCACGGCTGGAAGCGCGTCTGCATGCGCTGCGCGAACTGCAGGCCAACGTGGAAGCCGACGAGAAGCTCGATCCCTGGCTGCGCAGCCAGGGGCTCGAATCGCTGCCGCGGCTGTTCCGCCGCATGCAGGTCGATGCCGGGTGGGAAGTTGCCTTCGAGGCGGTGCTGCGTGATCGCATCGAGGGGCTCGAGGTTGGCCGGCTCGATTCATTGGCCGCGCTGGCGGGCAACGCGCCGCCGGCGCGCGTCGCCTTCTACACCACCGCCGGCGCCGTGGCGCGGGAACCGGCCGCGCTCGCCGGCTTTGCCCGCCTCAGCGACCGTGTGCGCGGGCACGATGCGGCGCTGGCCGCGGTGCTGGGCGACTGGCTTGCCGGCGTGTTCGTTGCCGACGACCTGGCTCAGGCGATGGCCGCGCGCGAACAGCTGCCGCCCGGCGGACAGTTCGTCGTGCGGGGCGGCCATCTGTTGTCTCGGTATGGCTTGCGCTTCTATGCGCCGGACGACCGCAAGTCCGGGCTGCTGGCGCGCCGGCAGGAGATCGAGAACCTCGAGAAGGAGCAACGTGCGCAGAAGCTGCTGGTCGAGCACGCGGTCGGCGCTCTGGCCCGCTGCGAAGCTGATTTGCGCGAAGCCGCGGCGACCGAGCAGGCGCAGCGCAACGCCGTCGAGCAACTGCGGGGCCAGGCGCATGCCCGGCAGCTGGAAATCGTGCGACTGGCCGAGCTGGTCGAGCGGGTGCGCCACCGGGGCGGACAGATCGAGGCGGAGCTCGCCGAGGTCGATGCCCATGAAAAGGAGCTTCGCGGCCAGCGTGACGAAGCCGAGCGTCGCTTCTCCGAGGTCGACGAGGCGCTGGCCGAGAAGCAGCAGGCGCTGGAGTCGGCACGCGTCGCTTACGAGGATGCCGACCGCGCCTTACGCGAAGGGCGCGACGAGCGCAGCCGACTGGCGGCGGACCTGCAGCGGCACGAGTTCGAAGTTGGCGCAGCACGGCAGCGGCGTGCCGACGTGCTGCACGCGATCGAGTCGGCGGCCGAGGATGCGGGGCGCCTGCTGGTCGACCAGCAGGCGGCGCAGGCGCAGCTGGCCGGCCTCGACGACACCGCGGCGCGCACCGGGCTGGACGGCTGGCTGTCGCAGCGGGCGCAGGCCGAGGATCGGCTGCGCGAGGCGCGCAGCCGGCTCGACGAGCTGACGCAGCAGATGCGCAGCATCGACGAGCAACGCTTGCAGCTCGAGCGCGATATGCAGCCGCGACGCGACAAGATCACCGAACTGCAGCTCAAGGAGCAGGCCGCGCGGCTGTCGGTAGAGCAGTTCGCGCAGATGCTCGCCGACGTGCATGCCGATGAAGCGCAGCTCGCCGAGCGGCTGCAGGCAGCACCCGCGCGCGCCTCGGCGCTGCAGGTCGAGATCGCGCGGCTGGCGGCCGAGATCGAGTCGCTCGGCGCGGTCAACCTCGCCGCGCTGCAGGAGCTCGAGTCCGGCCGTGAGCGCAAGAGCTTCCTCGATGCGCAGTCGGCCGACCTGAGGGCGGCGATCGACACGCTCGAGGACGCGATCCGCAAGATCGACCGCGAAACGCGCGAACTGCTGCAGACGACCTTCGACCAGGTCAACGTCCAGTTCGGTCAGCTGTTCCCGAGGCTGTTCGGCGGCGGCGAGGCCAAGCTGCTGATGACGGGCGAGGAGATCCTCGACGCCGGGGTGCAGGTCATGGCCCAGCCGCCCGGCAAGCGCAACAGCACCATCCACCTGCTGTCGGGCGGCGAGAAGGCGCTGACTGCCACGGCGCTGGTGTTCGCGCTGTTCAAGCTCAACCCGGCGCCGTTCTGCCTGCTCGACGAGGTCGACGCGCCGCTCGACGATCCGAACACCGAGCGCTTCTGCGCCCTGGTCCGCTCGATGACCAGCCGCGAATCGACGCCGGGCACCCAGTTCCTCTTCATCACGCACAACAAGCTCGCCATGGAGATGGCCGAGCAATTGGTCGGCGTGACGATGCAGGAGCAGGGGGTGTCGCGCATCGTCGCGGTGGACATCGACAGTGCGATGAGACTCACTGCCGAACCCGCCTGAGACAGCCCGGGGCATCGTCGAGGCAATGACCGAACTGCACTACGCCCTGATCGCCGCAGCAGTCGTGCTGCTGCTGCTGCTGCTCGTGTGGAGCAAGTGGCAGGAGCAGCGCCAGGTCCGGCGCCTGCGCGAGCGCCTCGGCGCGCCGGACCAGGATCCGCTGCAGGCGCCTGCGCAGGGCCGCGCGGCGGCCGCTACCGGCGAGCGCATCGAGCCGCGGCTCGGCGATCTGCCGGGCGAGGCGGTATCAGAGCAACAACACCCGCGTCCGCAACTGCCGGGCTGGATCGAAGACCCGATGCTCGACTGCGTGCTTGAAGTGCGCTGTGCGCACGCGGTCGATGGCGTCGCGGTGATCGATGCGACCGGCCCGCTGCTTCGTCTCGACTGCGGCCTGCCGGTGCACGTGGTTGCCTGGGACGCGCGTGCCGAGCAGTGGGTGCTACCCGACCGCTTCGGCTTCTACAGCGAGCTGCTGGCATCGATCCAGCTCGCCAACCGCAGCCGCAAGCTCGGCGACATCGAGGCGTCGCAGTTCATTGCCGCCGTCCAGCAGGTGGCCGTGGCGCTCGACGCCGACTTCGATCCGCCCGAAGTGCCCCTGCTGCGCCGGCGCGCTGCCGAACTGGAGGCGAAGATCGCGCAGTTCGACGTGCAGATCGGCCTGACTGTGCAGCCCGGCGATGGCGTCTTCAATCCAGCCGTGGTGACCAAGTCGGTGCTGGCGATCGGGCTGGAGCCGGACAGCGAACGCCGATGGCTTCGCCGCGGCGAGGACGGCCTGGTGTTGTTCACGGTTCGCCTGACCGCCGAGCACCTGCTGCTGCTCGAGCTCGACGTGCCGGTGGCGCCGCCGTCGGCGCAGCCGCTGCAGTCGATGTTCCTGACGGCCAGTGAGCTGGCGGCGCTGCTCAACGCCCGGGTGGTCGACGATCACGGCCGGCCGATCGCACCGGGCTCGATCGAGGCCATCGAGCCCGCCCTGCAGGCGCTGTACGACAAGATGCGCGCCGCGGATCTCGAGCCCGGCTGCGAGCGCGCGCGCCGCCTGTTCGCCTGACGCGTCGGCCGATGACGGTGCCTGCCAAAGTGCGAGCGCATGCGCAGGCGCTACGCGAGGAAATCGCGCGCCACGATCACGCGTACTACGTCCTCGACGCGCCGACGATCCCGGACGCGGAGTACGACCGGCTGTTCCGCCAGCTGCAGGAACTGGAGGCGCAGCATCCCGAGCTGGTCACGCCGGACTCGCCGTCACAGCGCGTCGGCGGCGCGCCGCGGTCAGACCTGGCGGAGGTGCGGCACGCCGTGCCGATGCTGTCGCTGGCCAATGCGCTCGATGAGGCCGAGGCGGTCGCCTTCGACGCCCGCGTACGCGAGCAGCTGGGACGCGCCGGACTTGCCGCCGATGAAGTTGAATATGCCTGCGAGCCCAAGTTCGACGGACTGGCGGTCAATCTTCGTTACGAGCACGGCCAGCTCGTGCTGGCCGCCACGCGGGGCGACGGCCTCGTCGGCGAAGACGCCACGGCGAACGCGCGGACGATCCGCGCCCTGCCGCTGCGACTGAAGGGAGCCGCGCCGAAGGTGCTCGAGGTGCGCGGCGAAGTCCTGATGTACCGCCGCGATCTCGAACGACTGAACGAGCAGGCCCGCGAGACAGGAGAGAAGGAGTTTGCCAACCCTCGCAATGCGGCCGCGGGCAGCCTTCGTCAGCTCGATCCGAAAGTGACCGCGCGCCGCCGCCTGCACTTCTTTGCTTATGGCCTCGGCGAGATCGCGGGCGGGCACGAACCGGACACGCACTGCGCAACACTCGACTGGCTGGACGCGCTCGGGCTGCCGGTATGCGGACTGCGGAAGGTGGTGGCGGGCATCGACGGGCTGCTCGCCTATTACCGCGAGATCGGCGAGCAGCGGCCGCGGCTGCCCTACGACATCGACGGCGTCGTCTACAAGGTCAACGAGCGGCGTCTGCAGCAGGCGCTCGGGTTCGTGTCGCGCGCACCGCGCTTCGCGGTGGCGCACAAGTTCCCGGCGCAGGAGGCGACGACCCAGCTTGTCGGCATCGACGTGCAGGTGGGTCGTACCGGGGCGCTCACGCCGGTGGCTCGGCTGGCGCCGGTGCAGGTGGGGGGCGTGACGGTGACCAACGCCACCCTGCACAACGAGGACGAGATCCGGCGCAAGGACGTGCGCATTGGCGACACGGTGATCGTGCGCCGCGCTGGCGACGTGATTCCCGAGATCGTTGCCGTGGTTCCGGAGAAGCGGCCCGTGCACGCGCGTCTGTTCCACATGCCGTCGCATTGCCCGGTCTGCGGCTCGGCCGTCGAGCGGCCGGCCGACGAGGCGATAGCGCGCTGCACCGGCGGCCTGGTGTGCGCGGCACAGCGCAAGCAGGCGCTGCTGCACTTTGCCGGCCGGCGCGCGCTGGATATCGAGGGCCTCGGCGAGAAACTGGTCGAGCAGCTGGTCGACGGCGGCCTCGTCCGCTCGCCGGCCGATCTGTTCAAGCTCGGCCTCGGAACACTGGCCGCGCTGGAGCGCATGGCGGAAAAGTCTGCCGCCAACGTGCTGGCGGCGATCGAGAAGGCGAGGTCGACCACGTTGGCGCGCTTCATCTATGCGCTGGGCATCCGCCACGTCGGCGAGACGACGGCGCGTGACCTCGCCAATCACTTCGGTTCCCTCGATGGGCTGATGGCGGCCGACGAGGCGCAACTGCTCGAAGTGGCGGACATCGGGCCGGTGGTGGCGGCTTCGGTCGCGCGCTTCTTCGCCGAGCGGCACAACCGCGAAGTGATCGAGCAACTGCGCGCGTGCGGCCTGCGCTGGCCGGAGGGGAAGGGCAAGGCGGCGGCGCGCGGCCCGCTGGCCGGTGCCACCGTCGTGCTGACAGGCACGCTGCCGAACCTGACCCGCGAGCAGGCCAGCGAGCGGATCATTGCCGCCGGTGGCAAGGTATCGGGATCGGCGTCGAAGAAGACCAGCTTCGTCGTGGCCGGTGCAGATGCCGGGAGCAAGCTCGACAAGGCGAAGGCGCTCGGCGTGCGTGTGATCGACGAGCGCGAACTGCTGCAACTGCTGGGAGAGCCTTAAGCGATGTATGCAATCATCGGCGGCAGCGGCCTGGCCAAGCTGTCCGCGCTGCAGAACACCCGCCGGCGGGTGATGCGTTCGCCCTACGGCGAACCCTCCGGGGCGCTGACCTTCGGCCAGCTGGCCGGCCGCGAGATAGTGTTCCTGGCCCGGCACGGCTACGGCCACACCATCGCGCCGCACGAGATCAACTACCGGGCCAACATCTGGGCCCTGAAGGAACTGGGGGTGCAGGGCGTGTTCTCGGTGGCCACGGTCGGCGGCGTGCGCGCTGATCTCGGCCCGGGCACGCTGGTGGTGCCCGACCAGATCATCGACTACACGCACAGCCGCAAGAGCACCTTCTTCGAGGGTGCCGAGGCGCGGGTGACCCACATCGACTTCACGCTGCCGTACTCGGCGCGACTGCGTGCGACGCTGCTTGCGGCGGCGCGCGCGATCGGCGAGCCGATCGTCGACGGCGCCACCTATGCCTGCACGCAGGGGCCGCGGCTGGAGACGGCGGCGGAGATCGAGCGGATCGCCCGCGACGGCGGCGACCTCGTCGGCATGACCGGCATGCCGGAGGCGGCGCTGGCGCGCGAGGCGGGCCTCGACTACGCCGTGCTCGGCGTGGTGGTCAACCACGCGGCCGGCCGCGGCGAGAGCGAGCGCGAGATCAAGCTCGACGATCTCGAAGGCGTGATGCGGGAAACGGTAACGCGGGCCGTGCGCATCCTCGAGCAGGTGGTCCGGAGCGAGGCATGATCCGGCCGATCCTGAAGATGGGCGATCCGCGCCTGTTGCAGCGTTCGCAGGAGGTGACGGCCCTCGGCACGGCGGAACTGCGGCAACTGATCGGGGACATGTTCGACACCATGGACGCCGCCGACGGCGCCGGTCTGGCAGCGCCGCAGATCGGCGTGCCGCTGCGGGTGGTGATCTTCGGCTCGGCCGACGGCACGCCGAACCCGCGCTATCCGAACGAGCCGCCCGTGCCGCAGACGATCCTCGTCAACCCGGTGCTGCAACCGCTCGGCGATGAGATGGAGGAAGGCTGGGAGGGCTGCCTGTCGGTGCCCGGGCTGCGTGGCGTCGTGCCGCGCTGGCGGCGGCTGCGCTACAGCGGCTTCGATCCGGACGGCCAGCCGATCGAGCGCACGGCTGAAGGGTTCCACGCCCGCGTCGTGCAGCACGAGTGCGACCACCTCGACGGCATCCTGTACCCGATGCGGGTGCGCGACTTTTCGCGCTTCGGCTTCACCGAGGTGCTGTTTCCGGAACTTGCCGGCGCGCCGGCTGACGACTGAGGCGCCCCGCTGAGGCCGGCGGCGCGGGTCAGGGACTGATCGCTTCCAGCAGGTCGCGCTCCAGGCGCGCCTGTTCGCGCTCGTCGCTCAGCACGGCGCCGTCGATCAGGAACACGTCCTCGACGCGCTCGCCGAGCGTATTGATCTTCGCCGTGTGAACGTTGACGTCGTGCGTGGCCAGCACGCGGGTGATCGAGTAAAGCAGGCCGATGCGGTCGGTGGTGGTGATCGACAACAGGTACTGGTTGCCGCGCTCGCCGGCGGCGAGCGTGACATTCGGCGCCACCGGAAAGTGGCGCGAGTGGCGCGACAGCCGGCCCTTGACCGGCGGCGGCAGCGGCGTGATCGCCTCGATCCAGTCGGTCAGTTCCCGGTGGATCTGCGACAGCAGCTCGCGGTACTCGGTGCGCCCGTGGTCGGTGACCAGGAACGAGTCGAGCGCGTAGCCGTGCCGCGTGGTGTGGATCTTGGCGTCGAGGATCGACAGGCTGCGGCTGTCGAAGTAGCCGCAGACGCGGGCGAACAGGTCCTTCTGGTCGCGCACGTACAGCAGCACCTCGACCGCGTCGCCGGTCGCGGCCAGGCGCGTGCGCACGACGGCGCGACCGGTCCACAGGTGCGCCAGCAGCGTGCGGGTGTGCCAGGCGATCTCGCGCGCATTGTTGCGCATGAAGTAGACGACGTCGAGCTGCTGCCACAGCGGCTCGTGCGCCGCCGCCGAGAGGCCGTACAGGTCGAGGATGCGGCGCGCCCCTTCGGTGCGCCGCTGCAGCACGGCGGTCGCCGGCAGCGCCTCGCCGCCCAGCCGCCGGCGGGTCATGCGGAAAAGGTCCTCGAGCAGCTTGCCCTTCCAGCTGGTCCACACGCGCGGGCTGGTGCCGCGGATGTCGGCCACGGTCAGCAGGTAGAGCGCCGTCAACCGCCGTTCGCTGCCCACCAGCTGGGCAAAGCGGCCGACCACCTCGGGATCGGCGATGTCCTGCTTCTGCGCCACCTGCGACATCGTCAGGTGCTGCGCTACCAGGAACTCGACCAGCGCGGCGTCCTCGCCGGCGATGCCGTGCTGGCGACAGAACACCCGCGCGTCGCGCGCGCCCAGCTCGCTGTGGTCGCCGCCGCGGCCCTTGGCGATGTCGTGGAACAGCGCCGCCGCGTACAGCAGCCAGTGGCGGTCGAACTCGGCGACCAGCTGGCTGCACAGCGGGTACTCGTGTGCATACTCCGCCATCGTGAAGCGGCGCAGGTTGCGGATCACCTGCAGGATGTGCTGGTCGACCGTGTAGACGTGGAACAGGTCGTGCTGCATCTGGCCGACGATGCGACGGAACACCGGCAGGTAACGGCCGAGCACCGACCACTGGTTCATCAGCCGCAGCCCGTGCACGATGCCGCGCGGCTGCTGCAGCATGGTGATGAAGGTCCGGCGGTTGACCGCGCTGCGGCGGAAGCGGGCGTCGATCAGGAAGCGGGCGTGCCACAACGCCCTCAGCAGCCGTGCCGTCATGCCCTTGAGGTCCGGCCGCTGCTGCAGCACGAGGAAGCCGCGCAGCAGCGCGTCGGGGTCGCGGTCGAAGGCGCCGTCGTCGACGATGTCGAGCATCTCGCCGCGGGCGACGAAGGCGGCGTCGATCGCCTGCGGTCGAACGTTCTCGTCGGGGAACAGGCGCTCCTCGACGTTCTGCAGGACGATGGTGTTCAGCTGGGTCACCAGCTTGGCGGCGCGGTAGTAGCGCTGCATCAGCACTTCGCTGGCCCGCCTGGTGGCGGTCGGCGCCAGGCACTCGGCCGCGGCGATCGCCCCCTGGACGTCGAACAGCAGCCGGTCCTCGCGCCGTCCGGCCACGATGTGCAGCCGCGCCCGCAGCTGCTTCAGCGTGCGCTCGCAGCGGCGCAGCCAGCGGCCTTCCTCGGCGGTCAGCATGCCGCCGGCGGCCAGTTCCGCCCATGACTTGCCGAGCCCGGCGGCGCGGGCCACCCACAGCAGGATGTGCAGGTCGCGCAGCCCGCCGGGGCTCTCCTTGCAGTTCGGCTCGAGACTGTAGGCGGCTTCCTGGAACTTCAGGTGCCGCTGCTGCTGCTCGAGCAGCTTGTCGCGGAAGAAGTGCTGCGGGTCGATCGCCTGTGCGACCGTCGACACGAACCGCTCGAAGAGGGCCTTCGGGCCGCCCACCTGCCTCGCCTCGAGCATCGAGGTCAGCACGGTCACGTCCCGGGTGGCCTGCTCGTGGCACTCGGCCAGGGTGCGCACGCTGTGGCCGATCTGCAGGCCGAGATCCCACAGGTGGCCGACGAGGTTCTCGATCGCCTCCAGCTCGGCGCGGCGGACGTCCTGCGGAACGACGATCAGCACGTCGACGTCGGAGTGCGGAAACAGCTCGCCGCGGCCGTAGCCGCCGACGGCGATGATCGCCGCGCGGCGGGTCAGTCCATGGCGGCGCGCCAGCTTCGACAGCGCGCGGTCGACGCTGCGGGCCAGGCCGTGCAGCAGCGCCTCGACCGATCCGCCGCCGGCGAAGGCGGCGACCAGCCGCTCGCGCTCGGCGCGCAGTTCACTGCGCAGCGCGACGCCGACGTCGTTCATCGGAGCGGGTCAGGCGGCGACCGTCGGCCGGACGTCGGGCTGCGCCGTGCGTGCGGCAGGCGGCATCTGCGGCGAGACGGTCAGCACCTCGTAGCCGGCCTCGGTGACCAGCACGGTGTGCTCCCACTGCGCCGACAGGCTGTGGTCCTTGGTGACGATGGTCCAGCCGTCGGCCAGCTCGCGGATCTCGCGCCGGCCGGCGTTGATCATCGGCTCGACGGTGAAGATCATGCCGGGCGCCAGCCGGTCAAGGGTGCCCGGCCGGCCGTAGTGCAGGACCTGCGGCTCCTCGTGGAAGCGCCGGCCGATGCCGTGGCCGCAGAACTCGCGCACGACGGACAAGCCGTGCTTCTCGGCGTGCGTCTGGATCGCGTGCCCGATGTCGCCGAGGTGGCCGCCCGGGCGCATCTGGGCGATGCCGGCCCACATGCACTCGTAGGTCACCTCGCACAGCCGCCGCGCCGCCACCGAGGGCTCGCCGACGTAGAACATGCGGCTGGTGTCGCCGTGGTAGCCGTCCTTGATCACCGTGACGTCGATGTTCACGATGTCGCCGTTCTTCAGCACCCGTTCGCCCGGGACGCCGTGGCAGACTTGGTGGTTGACCGAGGTGCAGATCGACTTCGGGAAGGGGCGGTAGCCGGGCGGGGCGTAGTTCAGGGGCGCCGGAGTCGTGCCCTGCTGGCCGACCATGTAGTCATGGCAGAGCCGGTCCAGCTCGCCGGTGGTCACCCCGGGCCTCACGTGCGGCGCGATGAAGTCGAGGACCTCGGCCGCCAGGCGGCCGGCGACCCGCATCCGCGCGATGTCCTCCGGGGTCTTGATCGCTATGGCCATCGTCGGCGGCTCGCTTAAGACAGGCGGTCACAAGCTCGTATAATAGCGGGCTGCTTCGGCTCGATCCGGAGCTTAATCGCGCGCTCCGCCTCCAAGGTGCCGGACGGAAAAGAGGAACTTTCCGCGCCGGCCGTGGCGGCAGCGCTGGACCCAACCTTGGATAGGGAACTGCAATGTCCGTGACCATGCGTCAGATGCTGGAGGCGGGTGTCCATTTCGGCCACCAGACCCGTTTCTGGAACCCGAAGATGGCGCCGTTCATCTTCGGCCACCGCAACAAGATCCACATCGTCAACCTCGAGCGCACGCTGGAGAACTTCCAGGCCGCGTCGAAGTTCGTCCGCCAGCTCGCCGCCAACCGCGGCACGATCCTGTTCGTCGGCACCAAGCGGCAGGCGCGCGAGATCGTCGCCGAGGAGGCGCAGCGCGCCGGGCAGCCCTGCATCGACCAGCGCTGGCTCGGCGGCATGCTGACCAACTTCAAGACCATCAAGGCCTCGATCAAGCGCCTGAAGGAGATGGAGCAGACGATCGAGGAGGGCGGGCTGGAGCGGATGTCGAAGAAGGAGGGGCTGACCTTCCAGCGCGAGGTCGAGAAGCTGAACAAGTCGATCGGCGGCATCAAGGAGATGAACGCCCTGCCGGACGCGCTGTTCGTGATCGACGTCGGCTACCACAAGATCGCCGTGGCCGAGGCCAACAAGCTCGGCATCCCGGTCGTCGGCGTGGTCGACACCAACCACTCGCCCGACGGCATCGCCCACGTGATCCCCGGCAACGACGACTCCAGCAGGGCGGTGCGCCTTTTCGCGCGCGGAATCGCCGATGCGACGCTCGAGGGCAAGGCGCAGGCGCTACAGGGCGTGGTGCAGGCCGCCACCGGCGAGTTCGTCGAGATCGAGGAAGAAGAGGGCGCGGAAGGCTGATCGTCCGCTTCGCCGTGCCGTCTTCGAGAAGGGGCGCAAGCCCCTTTTTTCTAGCAGGTTCGAACAATTCAGGAGTGTGAAAGTGGCGGAAATCACCGCAAGCATGGTCAAGGAACTGCGCGAGCGAACCGACGCGCCGATGATGGAATGCAAGAAGGCGCTGGCGGAGGCCGGCGGCGACATGGCCAAGGCCGAGGAGATCCTGCGCGTGAAGCTCGGCAACAAGGCGAGCAAGGCGGCCAGCCGCATCGCCGCCGAGGGCATCGTCGGCGTCAGCGTCGGCGCCGACGGCAGGCTGGCGACGATCGTCGAGGTCAACTGCGAGACCGACTTTGTCGCCAAGAACGACGATTTCATCGCCTTCGCCCGCAGCCTGGCGCAGCTGGTGGCCGACAAGGCGCCGGCCGACGTCGCGCAGCTGTCGGGCCTGCCGCTCGGCGATGGCACCGTCGAGTCGACGCGGACGGCGCTGGTCGGCAAGATCGGCGAGAACGTGTCGATCCGCCGCTTTGCGCGGGTGCAGGCGCAGGGCCGCATCGCCAGCTACGTGCACGGCGGCGCGAAGATCGGCGTGCTGGTCGACCTCGCCGGCGGCGACGGCGAGCTCGGCAAGGACCTGGCGATGCACATCGCCGCGAGCAAGCCGAAGGCGCTCGACGCATCCGGCGTGCCTGCAGAGGCGATCGAGACGGAGCGGCGCGTGGCGGCCGAGAAGGCGGCCGAGGACGCCGCCAAGTCGGGCAAGTCGATCCCGCCGGAGATCCTCGCCAAGCGGGTCGAGGGCACCGTGCAGAAGTACCTGAAGGAGGTCACGCTGCTCGGCCAGCCCTTCGTCAAGGACGACAAGGTCTCGATCGAGCAGCTCCTCAAGGGCAGGGGCGCCAAGGTCGAGCAGTTCGTGCTGTACGTCGTCGGCGAGGGCATCGAGAAGAAGAGCTCGGACTTCGCCGCCGAGGTCGCCGCGCAGGCGGCAGCCGCGCGCGGCTAGGGCAACGGGGGCCACATGTCTGCGGCGGCCTACCGGCGGGTCCTGCTGAAGCTCTCGGGCGAGGCCCTGATGGGCGACGACGCCTTCGGCATCAACCGCGGCACGCTGGAGCGGATGGTGGCCGAGATCGCCGAAGTGGTCGGGCTGGGCGTCGAGACGGCGATCGTCATCGGCGGCGGCAACATCTTCCGCGGGGTGGCGCTCGGCGCCGCGGGCATGGACCGCGCCACCGCCGATTACATGGGCATGATGGCCACGGTGATGAACGCGATGGCGCTGCAGGACGCGATGCGCCGCGCCGGCGTCGAGGCGCGGGTGCAGTCGGCGCTGAACATCGAGCAGGTGGTCGAGCCGTACATCCGGCCGAAGGCGATGCGCTACCTGGAAGAAGGCAAGGTGGTGATCTTCGCCGCCGGCACCGGCAATCCGTTCTTCACCACCGACACCGCGGCGGCGCTGCGCGGATCGGAGATGGGCGTGCAGATCGTGCTGAAGGCGACCAAGGTCGACGGGATCTACAGCGCCGACCCGAAGAAGGATCCGCGGGCCACGCGTTTCTCCAGCATCAGCTTCGACGAGGCGCTGGCGCGCCGGCTGCAGGTGATGGACGCGACTGCGTTCGCCCTTTGCCGCGACCAGAAGCTGCCGATCAAGGTGTTCGACATGACCAGGCCCGGCGCGCTGCGCCGGGTGGCGATGGGCGAGGACGAGGGAACGCTCGTCCACGTCTGAGTCCGATGATTCAACTAGCGCCGATGGGGAGGGCACGATGGCGATCGCCGAAATCCGCAAGTCAGCCGAGCAGAAGATGGGCAAGACGGTCGAGGCGCTGAAGCACGACCTGGCCAAGATCCGCACCGGGCGCGCCCACCCGGGACTGCTCGACCACATCCACGTCGACTACTACGGGTCGATGGTGCCGCTTTCGCAGGTGGCGCAGGTCGGACTGGGCGATGCGCGAACCATCACCGTGCAGCCGTGGGAGAAGAAGTTGGTCGCCGCCGTCGAGAAGGCGATCCGCGACTCCGACCTGGGGGTGAACCCCGCCTCGCACGGCGACGTGATCCGGGTGCCGATGCCGCCGCTGACCGAGGAGCGCCGCCGGGAGCTGACCAAGGTGGTGCGCCACGAGGGCGAGAACGCGCGGGTGGCGGTGCGCAACACGCGCCGCGACGCGATCGCCCACCTGAAGGACATGCTGAAGAAGAAGGAGGTCTCCGAGGACGACGAGCGGCGGGCGCACGACGAGGTGCAGAAGCTGACCGACCGCTTCGTCGGCGAGATCGACAAGGTGGTCGCCGAGAAGGAAAAGGAAGTGCTGACGGTCTGAGGCGGCTTCGCGGAGCGCCGATGAGCAGGACTGCGCGGCCCGCCGTGCCCCGGCACGTGGCCATCATCATGGACGGCAACGGTCGCTGGGCGACCGCCCGTCACCTGCCGCGTGTGGCGGGCCACTCGCGCGGCGTCGATGCGGTGCGCGCGGTGATCGAGCAGGCCGGCCGCCACGGCGTCGAGTACCTGACGCTGTTCGCCTTCAGCTCCGAGAACTGGAAGCGGCCGCAGGACGAGGTCAGCACGCTGATGCGGCTGTTCGTCTCGGCACTGCAGAAGGAGGTCGGCAGGCTCTGCGAGAACGGCGTGCGCATGCGCGTGGTCGGCGATCTGGCCGCCTTCGACCGCCAGCTGCAGACGCTGATCCACGAGGCGGAGCGGCAGACCATGCACAACAGCCGGCTGCAGCTGACGATCTGCGCCAGCTACGGCGGGCGCTGGGACCTCGTTCAGTCGGTGCGCTCGCTGCTCGCCACGGCGGAGGATCCGCGGGCGCTGGCGCTGACGCTGAACGAACGCGACCTCGCCGGGCGCCTCGGTCTGGCCTTCGCGCCCGACCCCGACCTGCTGATCCGCACCGGAGGCGAGCAGCGGATCAGCAACTTCCTGCTCTGGCAGTGCGCCTACAGCGAGCTGTACTTCACGCACACGCTGTGGCCGGACTTCGACCCGGCAGCCTTCGATGCCGCGCTTGCCTGGTTCGCCACCCGCGAGCGTCGATTCGGCAAGACCAGCGCCCAGCTGACGCCGGCCGCCGCCGACGAACTCCGTGCTTAGGCTGCGCGTCATCACCGCGGTGGCCCTGGTGGCGGCATTGTTCGCTGTCGCGGCCGCGGGGCGGACCGCCCTGGACGCGGCGCTGGCGATCATGCTCGGCGCGGCGGTCTTCGAGTGGCTGCGGCTGGCGCGGCAGAGCACCGTGCTGAGCGTTTCCGTGGCGGCGGGACTCGCCGGCACGCTGTTCGCGCTGCAGACGGCCGGGCCGGCGCTGCCGGGCGAGGTGCTGATGGCGCTGCTGGCGGTCGCCTGCGGATGCTGGCTGCTGATCGCGGCGCTGGTGCTGCATGGCGCGCACCGCGGTGCGCGGCTTCCGCACCGGCTGTCGGTGCCGCTGGCGCTGCTGCTGGTCGCCGCGGCCTGGCTGGCGCTGATGCACCTGCTCGACGCTGGGTTCGTCTACCTGCTGTCGGTGCTGGTCATCGTCTGGATCGCCGACATCGCGGCGTACTTCGCCGGGCGGCGATGGGGCAGGCGCAAGCTGGCACCGGCGATCAGCCCCGGCAAGACCTGGGCCGGCGTCGGCGGCGCCGTGGCGGCGGTGCTCGCCGCGGCCCTGCTGCTGGCGCTCGTCGCGCCCGGCATGGCGGCGCTGTCGAACCTGTTGCAGCAGCGGCTGGCGACGGCCGCCGCGCTGGCGGTTCTGGCGGCACTGGTGGCGCTGTCGATCGTCGGCGACCTGTTCGAGAGCCTGCTCAAGCGGCAGGTCGGCGCCAAGGACAGCGGCCGCATGCTGCCGGGCCATGGCGGCGTGCTCGACCGCATCGACGCCCTGCTCGCCGTGTTGCCGGCGGCGGCGTTGCTGGACCTGTGGCTGGGCCGATGAGGTCGGTCACCGTGCTGGGCGCCACCGGCTCGATCGGCGCGAGCACGCTCGACGTGATCGCCCGCCATCCTGACCGCTTCTCGCTGTTCGCCGTGACCGCGGGCCGCAGCGTCGGGTCGCTGGTCAGTCTGTGCGCGAGGTTCCGGCCGCGCTTTGCGGTCATCGCCGACCCGGCCGCCGCTTCGGCGCTGAGCGACGCGCTGCGCGCCGCCGGCCTGGACACGGTCGCGCGGGCGGGAAGCGCGGCGATGGCTGAGGTCGCCTGCGCGCCCGAGTGCGACACCGTGGTGGCGGCGATCGTCGGCGCCGCCGGCCTGGTGCCGACGATCGCCGCCGCGCGCGCCGGCAAGCGGGTCCTGCTTGCCAACAAGGAATCGGTGGTCTGCGCCGGACGGCTGCTGATCGACGCGGTGCGGGCCGGCGGCGGCGAACTGCTTCCGGTCGACAGCGAGCACAGCGCGATCCACCAGTGCCTGGCCGGTGCGCAGCGGGCCGAGCGGGACGTGCGGCGGCTGATCCTGACCGCCTCCGGCGGGCCGTTCCGCACGCGCAGCGACTTCGCCGGCATCACCCCCGAGGAGGCCTGTGCGCACCCGAACTGGGTGATGGGTCGGAAGATCTCGGTCGACTCGGCGACGCTGATGAACAAGGGCCTCGAGGTGATCGAGGCCAGCTGGCTGTTCGGCTTCCCGGCGGGCCGCATCGAGGTCGTCGTTCACCCGCAGAGCGTCATCCACTCGATGGTCGAGTTCATCGACGGCTCGGTGGTGGCGCAGCTCGGCACGCCGGACATGCGCACGCCGATCGCCTATGCGCTGTCCTATCCCGAGCGGATCGAGAGCGGCTCGACGGCGCTCGACTTCACCCGCCTGGGCGCGCTGAGCTTCGAGGCGCCCGACCTGCAGCGGTTCCGCTGCCTGGCGCTCGCCTTCGAGGCGCTGGCCGGCGGCACGGCGCGCACCGCGGCGTTGAACGCGGCCAACGAAATCGCTGTCGAAGCGTTTCTGGCGGGCCGGCTGCCGTTTGCCGACATCGCCGCGGTCATCGAGGAGACGCTCAGCGCCATGGACACCGAAGAACCCGGATCGATCGACGACGTGCTGGAGATCGACGCCAGCGCCCGCCGGACGGCCAGCCGACAGGTCGGCCGGCGCGGCGCCGACACGGCGAAGGAGCGGCTGGCGTGAG
>Ga0209450_10000080_pt1 | contig 59923 bp, 54 predicted proteins | sample FrelakmetLWP11LW_FD_187149 | JGI IMG/M metagenome (GOLD analysis project Ga0209450, IMG submission 187149) | Freshwater lake sediment microbial communities from the University of Notre Dame, USA, for methane emissions studies - LWP11 LW (SPAdes)... | ecosystem: Environmental > Aquatic >... | reverse complement strand
AGAAAATGGATGTTCTTTATCTCCCGCTATAGGTATCTTGTTATATTTTTCATAATAGCATTTTAAATATTTTATGATAAATTCCCTTTTTATTCTCTCTTTAGTCATCAATAATAACTTATAAAAATAAATTATTATTCAATTTTAAAAAAAGCCCAAAGCAATCTTTTTTCAGACTGGGCTTTTTAAGGTATATATGTATTCTTCCGAGGGGTTTCGAACCCCTGACCTCCGCATAACTTACTTAAGCGTTGGAATTTAACCAACAAATTTATATTTTTAGATATAAGTACGGCGCTCTAACCAGCTGAGCTACGGAAGATATCAATTTTAAACAGTTGATATCTTCATAAGTGTGATAGCTGTTTCATCAACGGAGATATTAAAAAATTATTTAATATCTCCTTATTTACGGTCATAGGTGGGCTTGAACCACCAACCTTACGGTTAACAGCCGTACGCGCTAGCCAATTGCGCCATATGACCAGTTGTTTTTATATATATATTGCCTTCACTGTGGATTGAACACAGGACCTCCAGTTTACAAGACTGGCGCTCTTCCACTGAGCTATAAAGGCTTAACGTCACCAGCAGGGTTCGAACCTGCGCTCCCAAAGGGAAACGGCTTAGCAGGCCGTCGCGTTAACCACTCCGCCATAGTGACTTTGAATAGTTTAATGTCATATTCAGGACAGCGAATATTATTTACAAAATTTTTTTGTCTATATGTATATACTTGTTTTATTAAGTAATGTTTCTTATCTTTAAATTAAGATTTTTTTTTTTAATTTTTAACTTAATATTTTTTATAAAGTTTTATATTTTTTTTTAAGTTTTAAACATTTTATATTTTTTTTTAAGTTTTAAACATTTTATATTTTTTTTTAAGTTTTTAGATAATTAAGCTACAACTCCTCTTTTTGCACGACCTTTAGTTTTTGGAGGAGGAACAACTTCTTCTTCTTCTTCAAGTTCTTCTACAACTTCTTCTTCAAGTTCTTCTACAACTTCTTCTTCAAGTTCTTCTTCAAGTTCTACAACTTCTTCCAGAGATTCATTTTCATTAATACTTAGTTGTTTTGTTGCTTCAACAATATCATTTTCAGTATCAAGGTCTTCTTGTTGAGATTCTTCATCGATCATAGCATATCCAGTAATACTTTGTTGATTTTTAAATACTTTTGATTGAACCAATTTCCATTTTGCTGAAACTTTACTAGTAATACTAAGATAGACAAGTTCAAGAACACAGATAACTTGACTACCTTTTGGAACTACATTATCAAATGTATTTTCATTCAAATCAACAGGATTCTTGTTTTCATCAAAAATTAAAACAGGAGTTTTGAAACGCTTGTTACTCAAGAATCGTCCAGTGAATCCATCAGAATTATCACGTTCTCTATCTAATTTAGCACGAACTCTAGAAGGATAATCAAGAATATTACCATCTTTATCAGTAGGAATTTTTACTGATGGTGAATAATAAGCATCTTCAACTGTTTCCATTGATACTTTTGGTTTACCCAACCATTCCTTACTCTTAGACATAATAGTTTTCTTTACAAGATCATCAAATTGTTCAAGTTTTGAATGGAAGTCACGGATTTCTAAAGAATTTTTATCTTCTTTATCTTCACCACCAAAAGACAATTCCAATTCAAAAGAATCATCCTTGTTATCAGTGGCATCCTTTTTACGCCAACGTTTAATACCATTTGGAACATACATTTTTGGTGTTTGAACCATAATCTTTCCACCATTGTAATTTACATATACCATTTTACGTCCGTGATTGTCAGTTTTAACATCAGAAAAAGAAATTTTGTTTAAATCGAGGTTGACAGCTTTAATAATTGACATTTTGTTTGTTAGTGTTGTTATAATTTTATAATTGTAGTGTTTTTAAAATTTTTTTCAATTTTTTCTTAAATGTGATTTTTCTTAAATATAACTGAAATAGTTTTTAAATGTAAAATTGTTTTTTTTAATAAATACGTGATAACGCGTTAAATTTGATTTAAAAATTTGCGTAAATAAAGATTATATATGTCAGTATCAGTTAATAGAACTGAAACAAAAAGTGATTTTGATATAGATACAAAATTAAGTTTGTTAATGAAATCGTTAACTGATTTTTATGCGAATTCTATTTACATTGATCAAATTAAAAGTATTATAGACCAAAATAGTGTTATTTCTTTAAGAATTTTGGACTGGTTTATTACAAATTATTCGAAAAAACATAGAACGATTATTAGTGGGGCAGTTGGATCTATTGACGTTTATCAAAATTATAAATTACAATTAAAATCGTTCAGTAAAAAGCAATTTGATCCATTTTGTCGTAAGAATAAGATCTTATTTTATTACAACGATGATGATTACATTGAAACGTCTTGTGGTCAATTATGTTTCTTTAGATGGTGCTTTGAAAATAATATATTAAATTATGTAAAAACAAATTTAAGTACCATTGAACAAGATATGAAAATATCATTAAAAAGTAAAAAAAACAAAAAAGACGAGGAAAAACCAGATTCAGCACAAAAACGTCAACCTCTTAGTATATCTGCCTCGAGAAGTGTCTCAAAAACTAATGTAAAATACACTGTAAAGTTTGATTAAAAATAGTTCTTTGGAAACATACGATAAAATTAATAGAAAGACTAAAGAAACATTTCGATGAAGAAGAACAACGTTTATATGTAACAAATTTGTTTTTATACTTAAATTATCACCCTATTAACGATTTTGTTGTAAACTTGGAAAACGTATAGGTTTTTCTAACAAAGCAAACGGTAAACGTTTATTAAAACAACATTTTACTGAAAATAAAGACTATAAAATTACGCTCATCCGTTCGGATGAGCAAGTTCATATTATAAATCGGAAAACTACAATTAATTAAAAATCGTCGAGATGATTTAATTAATTTTAAAAAAGGTATACTTTGTTAAATTTCTAAGATTTGTTTAATTTGATTATCATAAGATTTTAACTTATTAAACGTTTTGATAATCGTAACTGATGATAAACCATATAATTCTGAAAATATTTTTAGATCAATGTCAATGTTTTTAAATTGTAATATATAATAAAAACATCCTACTCCGATAGACAAAGGTGTATGATCTAATAGAATATCGTTATCTTCACATATTTCAATTAATATTTTGACATCCTTTAATACATCAAAATTAATTTGTAGTTTGTGTTTTTTTATAATATTATTAACGTAATCGAATGGTTTTTGTGTTTCTAATATTATATTTTTATCAAGATGTAATTTTTTAGAGTTAATTAATTCTAATATAACTCTTTCTGCTCTAGTTACATATTTAATATCTAAACTTAATTCTTTAACAAGATCCAAATATGAATATAACGTAGATGTATCTTTAGAAACATAATGAATACAACAAAGTATAATACCATCTTTTACACGAGCCCTTTTTGTACCATCATTTTTTTTAATACAATTTATAACCATAACAGATGTATCTATTATATCGTTAATTAATGAGTCAATAATTTTTAAACGAATACATAAATTCTTTACATATATCTTTAGTTTATATGTATTTTTTTCTTCATTCGACCACATATACCATTCTTGCATTTTAGATATTCTACTATTGAAATTCTTATTATATTTAGCCGGAACAGTTGTATTATCATAAGAAATATTTGTATTTAACCTATCTTCTTTTATAACAAGACCACAATCTTGACAAACACAATCGTTATCATTATATCTCAAGTTATTACTTAAACAATTAGTACATACATCAGACTTTTCATTAAAATTTTGAAGATTTTGTTTGACATCAGATTTTTCATTAAAATTTTGAATATTTTGTTTGCCAAAATTAGACGCCATCTCAAAATCCTTCCAAATCAAATTTAAATCATCCGTAGAATTCATATTAATTTACATACTTAAAATTAATAATTCAATTTATAATTAGCGTTAACGTATTCAAGAGCTTCATCTTTTATATAAAAAATTTGAGTATTATCACTTAGAGTTTTTTTATCAAACACGAGATACCATTTATTTTTTTTTGTATTACAAGTTAAATCTATGTTGTATTTAGTCGTTATACCAATTTATTTTTAACATCTAAAGAAAGTGTAGTATTACTTGATTTTACTAATTCATTGTTAATAATTTTATTAATATTATAATAAAATTATTTCTAAATACGTTTTTTTACGTTTTTTAACGAATTTGTATTTTTAAACACTAAACGATTTCAACACCATACGTTTTTCATCTTCACTCAATTGGTAATCTCGATATTCTATCCTTTGTTTTAGTAAATTATTTTCTCTGATGTAATCGATAAAAGGTCCTTCTGCATATTCTTTGCTTTGTTCAATTAGCATTCTACCTACTGCTGTAACAATTGAACCAAGTTCTTTCAATATAAGATTACCTTGTCCTCTACCCAAGAAACCATAAGTTGAATTTAATGAAACCTTGATAGCAAGTTGTGTAGAATCAAGAATACTTTCCAACAACTTATTTCCTTCTGCTGCTGCTCGTGCCATTTCACGTTTTACACGTTTTCTTTCCGAATACAATTCTTCCAATAATGCTGGTAAGACACCTTTATTCGTAATTTCACCAGTCTCTTGATTTGTATGAGGTTGTACTACAGTATAGTCATAACTAACATCTCGTTTTTGATATTTTTCATCGGAATCTCTTGACTTTTTTAAAGGATCGTGTATACGACAATAATAGTTTGTTACATCTAATTCGTTTGTTACTTCAAAGTAAGCTTGTTTACCACATACTTGTCCTTTACTCTTACCACTCTTACCAATTGCTTCACAAGTCTGACGTAATTTATATTCTACTTTATCATCCCACGCAATCTTTTCATAATTTACATCTGGAATTCCTAAATACTTATCATCTAACACAAATGAACTATAACATAAATTTCTACTAATCATAATTGTTGGATATAAACTTGCAAAATCTAAAACTGCAACATTATCCTTGTACATTCCTGGTACAGGTTCTAATACAGTAGCTCCTGTAAAACTATCATCTATAGCATCATCATTTGACCACATTCTTGTAACATAATAATCATTTCTTTTGTAACGAAACTTAATATTGAAAAAATCACTTTTAATTTCTGTATCTGCAAAAACAACAAATGTATGATCATCTATTATTTCTGATAATTTAGCCATCAACACTAGTGGTTTGTTAGATTCATTCTGACTTCTACCACAATTAATTTCAACATATTCACCAATGTCATCATTTTCAAAAGGATGAGTATCCTTAGATTTTACAAACAATGCATAAGCATCTTCATTAAAATTTGTATGTGGCACTAAAAAATTCATTTGTCTAGCTTTTCTCAAAATTTGTGAATATACCTTTATAGTTTGACCACGAGTTGTTAAAAATCCAATAGGAACAAATGTTACATTTGCCAACTGCATAATTGTAATTAAAATAAGCTGTTTGTCAACTAACTTTTGTAATAAAGCTGTATCCTGGATACAATATTCCCCAATCGTTTTAATCTCTTCTGGTGAACCACGTTGATAAAAATCAAAAATATCTTTTACACTTACATCGTGTTTGTTTTGATCCAAAATTTCTGATGCAATATTATCCAACTTATAACTAGAATATTTTTTCATACCACGTTTATAATGAATTAACAAATCATAATTTAATCTTCCTGGTATGTATACACGATTGAATTCACTATCACCATACGCACTAGAACTAAAATATTCTTTCTTAATATCAGCATTCTTTGATGTCATTCTACTCAACTTTTTCAAAAGATACCCATCTTTTGTTGTTTTTGTACCAGATCGTTTAGATGTAACTAATCCTAATAATTCAGCTCTTTCTACCAAATACATACAATCAAATGAATCACCATTATAAGTGTAAAAAATATCTGGATCCATCATAGAAATCGTGTCTACCCAACGTTTAATTAATTCTTTTTCTGTTTTACATTCTTCAACAATTACATTTGGATCATCTATAGATTCACAACGTTTTAATGTTAATAAATGCTTTACTAAAAATCCATCTTTGTTTGACGTGTTACCTTTTACATATTTATATGTAGTCGCTATTTGAAAAATTTCATTTGGATATTCAATATTCCCATTTTTTGTAATTTTATATCTCGGATCAGGAAATGTTCTATCGTGACTATATACTTCAATATCCCAAGATGCTTGTAAAAAATTTGCAATATCTTGATGTTCTTTCATTGAAACTATCAATTTTCTATCAATCGATAATTCAACTTGAGTAGTAGCAGAATCACTTGTAAGATTGTATTTACCTTTTGGTAAACGTACCCAACCTGCCATCAAAATATCCTTAATATGACAATAACGCATAAATGGCTCAAAATTACTTTCATATAATTTAAATTTAGTTGGACGTTTCGTCACATTAGCAATCTCTGTTGCCTTTTTAAACAAATATCTACTCTTCATTAAAGCTGAATAATTATTAAAAACCAATTTTACATACTTGTATTCCTTTCCATTTCTAAAACCAAATAAATCCTTTTTTTGTTCAATACAAGATCTATGTTTACCATTTTCCTTTGCTAATGGTTGATTAAATGATTTTAAAAAGTAACTTGATTCAATATGTTTCAAAAAATACCCTAAATGTATTTTACTAAATGTATTTGGTACTTTTATATAATAAAATGGCTTAAAACCAGTTATTTTACAAGTTACCGAAATACCACTTTGTGTTACTCCAAAACATCTTATCGTATATACATCAGTATTAAGTTCGTTTTGATTATCGTCTTCAATATCATCATCTTCTTCGTCTTGTGCCCACCATTCTATAATTTGCATCTCTATATCGTTTTTATAAAAATCATCTGGTATTTTTATAAGATTATGTTTGTAAAATCTCTCCATATAATATAGTTTGGTAATTTAAAATAATTCATTTTTTTAAATACATATAAAAAATTATCGACAAACTGTGTTTAGGCACATATTTTGTATTTTTTTTATTTCTATAAACTAAGCAATCGTATGGAAAAAGTAAATGAATTTACCCCATTGTCATATGATATAATATATAAAATCTATTTTTTTATAGATGATTATTGTACTGCTAGTAATTTTTGGATACTTTCAAAAACATTTAATAAAAAATATATGAGTTATTATAATAAACCTTACGAACACAAGTATAATATTTTATATAATAATCTATTTACATTTTTATCTTTATTACCCGAATGGAGATATGATGAACATTATTCAAATCTAGATATAGATTTTTATGAATTTGTCACAACTAAATTTTTATTAAAAGAAGAAAAACAAACAGTTACTAATGATATTCGATTTATTTATTATTTTTATAAAAATTTCTTTATTTACGATTTGTTTTTCGATTCGTATTGTAATAATCGTTTTAGAGAAGTATCAAACAAAGTGTCACGTATTATTTTATTAAAAGGACCTACGTTTATAAATAATATATCAACTGTTGTTTTTAATAAAAATAGATTGAGGATTTCATCAAAATATAATATGTAAAATACGTTAATGTAAATATATATAGATATGTTAATAATCTATATTATCTTATTGAAAAAAACGTGTTATAAAATAGTTTTGACGTTTTGTTATATAATGTAAAATACTTTTATAATAGTTTAAGAGATCTTTATCGAAAGAGTAATCTTCTTGTGAAAAAAAATCAGTTATCATACTGTTATAAAATCTTCCATATAATCTCATTCTCCTATTTGTATTTGGATTTTTTATATAAATCATTTCATTTACGATAGTGATTTCCTTATTTAACAAAATATTATAATAGTATAAATTTTCTCGTTTTAACATTTCCTTAAATTGCATGTAGTTGTGAGATACTAATTCGTCTTTGTAAAAGCTTTTTTTAAGTCTACATATTTGAAATAGATATCTTTCATTACATGTATAACAACATAGATTAAGTTTTGTTCGTGTTAAATTTAGTTCTTTAAAAGTAAATATTTTTTTAAGTACGTATAATGAAGTAAGATTTGTTGACATTTTGTGAATATGATTAAAATTTAAATGTATATTTTCTATATGACAATTGCTTAATATAGAATTATAATAATTCATTTTAACATCATTATATCCGTGTTCTAATGATTCTAAAAAATTAAACCAATAACCAAAATCGTTTTTTGGATTAAATATTTCAATTTGTAGTAAATTGTATAGAGCACATAACTCTAATTGATCTGGATATAATGAAATATGACAACGATTGTTATTTATATAAAAATAAAATATCTTATAAAAAAGTGCGTTAATTTTATCGTTTGTAGTTATATCTTCTACTTTTGTATACATCATAAAATTATATAAATCAGTTGTTCTAAATGAATTACCAAATTGATTTCTATTAAAAATACGTTTGTATTTGTAGAAATGAACTGTAATATGATAGTTTATAAAATTATAACAAAAGTTTGATAATATAGACCTATCTTTAATACCGAATGAAAGATTACTCTTAAGTAATTGTTTTTTTAAAATAGTAGTTTGAACTGATTTAATATAATATAATAATGATTTTGAACAAGATTTTAAAATACATATGTCTTTTAATGATAAATATTTAGTAATTTCGTAAATTATATCCGATGGTAATAAATTTAACGTCTTCATAATTTATTAATTACGATTATGTAATTTCATTTTTTTTAAAAATGGCCCAAATTACATACATATTCTTATTCCGTGACAGTTTATTGGTGGTATAAATTGTTCAAACCATATATTAATAATTCTTGGTTTATGTTCATCTAATATATTAGGATCATCATTTAAAAGTTTGTAATTGTATTTTATTTTATACCCAACACTTTCCATGTAGCATTTTAATTCATCAAATTGATCACTTGTAATATCATTAGGAGAAATGGATTCTCCATATAAATGTCGTGCTCCTGAAATTAATATTGACATCAATAACTGAAACAATGTTACATTTGGCGAGATAGATATATTAATATTATACGTACAAGGTTTTTTTGGCGGTTCAGAAAATATTTTTATCACTATATCTTCCAATAAAGTTTCTTTCATATTGATATTTATTATTATATTGTAAAAAAAATATATAATAATAGTAATTTCCGCACCCGATTATAAATCATCACTTATTAAACAATCTTGGTCATCAAATTCTTTTAAATTCGATTCTAATTTTTCATTAACTCGTTTCCTAATTTCATTTAAATACAATTTTCTAATAATCATTTGTTTTTGTACTCGATCACTGTTCACAAAATCTATTTTTAATTTTTCTTGATTCAAAAATTTATTTTCAAAATTTTCTGCAAAAATACTTAAATAATATAAAACATCATTCAAATAATCATTGTCTTGATAAATAACAGTTATTCTAATCTGATCATTGAATTTTTCAACTAATTTAGCCATAGGTATTGACAACATATGCATATATATATGAATTTGAGTTTTTTCATAATCTCTTAAAGCTGTAAAAAACCCACGTGTTCTATTTTTTACTTCCACAATATAACTCTTATTCTTATCTTCTTTATCAATATAAAGACCATCAATTCTACCTCCAATATACCAATCTAAATTACCAGTGTTATTACATTCTATACGTGTTTTAAAAAATTCCTGTGATGTATCTAACTTTACACCGAAACGTTTCTCATATATTACAATAGCAGATTCTTCTTTTAAAGTACCGTGTGTTCGGTTTATAAAACTCTCACTCTCTTTTAACAAAGTCTTTTTTTGTTTATCAGATATATCCATTTTTTCAATTGAACTTTTAATATTTTCTCTTTTATCATCTGTTTCAATTGTATTTGATTGAACTAAACGAATATTTTCCTCTCCTAATGTTTTTTTTAATCTTTGTTCCTGATTTAAATCAATGTCGTCTATCATTTTTTCCAAACAATCACTTTTTACTTTTAATTCTGTCAATTGTTTATCTATTTTGTTTGATCGTAATGTATATTGACGTTTTGTAATTTTTTTTGTATCCAAATCGGTCTTTAATACATCTTTTTCTTTTTCTAAATCCATAATCTCCAAATTTTTAGATAACAATTGTGTTTTGTTTTCATTTATAATTGTATTATATCCATCTGGATCACAACGTTTCCATAAACGTTCAAATGGAGTTACAAAATCATACTCGTTTTGACCAATAAATGCAGCAATGTCACTTGTAAATAAAAAAATTTTTTTCTTAACACTTCCAGACATAATCTTGTTTGTTTTTATTGTTTTGTTTTTAAATTCTAAAATTACATATGATTTTTAATTTAAAATTTAAAATTTATAAAAATTAATTACGTTTATAAAAATTAATGGACGATGATATAATCATAGATAAAAAAAAACATTGTAATAAAACATCGAGTACAGAAAGTAGTACAGATGATGTATTTAATAAAACCGAATTGATGCGTTTAAATAACGGTTGGAATGATAAAAATGAAAGATTGATTATATCAGTTGGTGAGAATGCAGCTTCTTATAAATGGATGCATGAAAAATGTGCTGGTTATAATAAATTTGTATACAAGTTGACAAATATTTTTTTGATATTTTTAAGTACTGGTTTAACTGCAGAAACAATTTTTCCACAAGAAACTTGTCCAAACAATTCGTTAGATACACTTGGTATAATTAAAAGATTATTTGTATATTTAGTTAATTTATTGTCTGTATTGCAAAGTTTTTTTAAATCAGAAGTAGTAAGTGAAAAACATTTAAATGCATCTGGATCATTTAGTAATTTATATCACGATATACAACAACAAATGTGTATGTTTAGAAGAGATCGTGTAAATGCTACAAATTATGTATCGGATTGTTTAAAACAATACGACACACTTATTATAAATAGTCCTGATATAAATTTACACATAATAAGAATGTTTAAAAAAACATTTAAAAATACTGATATATCATTGCCAGATATAGCTGATAAAATTCAAAAGATTGAAATTATAACAGAAGATGTTCTAAAAGATGATAAAGATGATTATAAAAATATGAGTATGCTGAAGTCAAGTGGTAGAAAGAATTGTAATAATTTACAAGAAATACATAATGCATTTCAAATACAAGGTGACATAACTGACAAGGAATTAGAAAATATAAATTACACTGATCTAAGAAAAAAGTTTTTAAAACAAAAGTCCGAATATGAATACAATAGATTCTTGCAACATTCACAAGAAATCGATTAAAAGATTAAAAGATTAAAAGATTAAAAGATTATAGATTTATATTTAATTTAAATTTATATCGTTTTTATATCGTTTTGATTGTGATTCCATTTTGTCTACTAATTTAACTAATCTTTCATTTTCAGGGATGTTACCCACTTTTGTAACATACTTGTATACACATTCTCCATAATTATCAAATTTATTATTTAAACGTGTACAATAACCTCTTATATACGTATATACACAATAATATGGATCACACAAGTTTTCAAACATTAATTTAACAGACTCTTCTGATCTATAATCGAATTCTTTTGATGTACAATAAATATGATAACCTCTAGGAGAACTATATATTCTAAAAGTCTCAGGAATCATTTGAAAATGTTTTATAATAAGATCTAAATTTAAATTTTTGTCATCTATATCTATTGTTAGTAAATGTTTAAAACATATATATAATGTATTTGTGACTAGATCTCTTGCTATATAATAATCACGAGACCCTTTTATAAGACGTTGTTCTCTTTTAACACCATCTATAAAAGATGGTGCTAAATTTATAATATCTTCTGATTTAGTAATGTCCTTGGAAATTTTTTGCATTTCAAGTTTTTCTAAAGGATCTTTATTTTCTAATATGTTTAAAAATGTTTTATGAAATAATTTCATAGTATAATAATAATAACTAATAATATATTATGGAAAAAAAAGCAACTCTTAGACAAATTGTATATTTAAATTATTTATTACGAAATGAAGGAAAGGTTTTAAGTGATATTACTTCAAAAGATTATGAAGAATTAACTTATTCTGATATAAAAATATTGTATTACCAATTAAATGTCCCTTTAAGTATTGATTTAAGAAATTTTGAATATATTATAAAAGAAGAAACTGACCATTATGTAATCGGACATCAAATTAATAAAAGAACAAAAGAGAAAATAATGGATATTATATCTTTTAACTCAATGATGATGTTAGATTACGATATAAAAAAAGATGACGAAACAAATCAACCTTTAGCTAAAGAAACAAATCAACCTTTAGCTAAAGAAACTTTATTAAAATATATAATTGATAAATTAAGTGAATACCCTTATACATTTTATATTTACGAAACGTTTAATGGATATCACGTTTATTGTACAAGTAAATGTTTTGATTATAAGAAACATTCTACTCATACGTTAATGAAAAAATTAGGATGTGATCAATTTTATATAGGTTTTACAAGGTATACAGGTTTTGTCGTCAGATTAAATAAAAAAAAAGATCGTGAAGAAAAATATATAGAACGTTTTGTTGCAAAAATGGGAAATGAACCTGATATTAATTTATTACTTGATTTGTTAAGATTAAAGGATCATTTATTAGAAAATATATAATTAAAGTTGAACAGCCACAATGTCACCTAAAGAGAATCGTCTTGTTCTTCGTCTTGTTCTTCGTCTTGTTCTTCGTCTTCTAAAGTTGTCATTGTTTCGCGGAGATGTTCATAAGTATCTTTTATGTTTTTTACAATCTTGTTAGAAAGTTTTGTTCTATCAAATGGATGTGTATTTTTACCTTCTGTAATTACGTGTCTGTATAAATATCTTATATCCTCGCACCATAATTTATTATTGTGTTCGTATGTAAATAGAAATTCTGGTTTGATATTAGAAATACTATCTAATGTGAATACGGATTCGTCATTATGGCATTTATCTTGATATAATTCAGGATTTTTTGTTTTATCTGCGCGTTCTTTTTCTGTGAGGTTATTATGAATATTTTTTCGATCATTTGGATCTTCTTTTGTAAATCTAATTTTATTTAATCTTTGTCTTTCTACAATTTCATCTAATATTTCATATAATTCTTTACATAACTCACGTTTAGACTTCATATTAAAATTTTTAACTCCTTCTATAGCAGCTAATTCTCGTAATTCTTCAATATCAAATGTGGTTAATTTAGCGCACATTCTTTGCCATTTGTATTTATATTTTTCAGGAAGATCTCTTTTCTTAACATATTTTTTTATTTTTTCTAATCTTGCTTGTATAATAACTTTTCTCTTTTCCCTTTCTATTTTTAAAAGTGTTATTAAATCATAAATTTCATCCATAGCTCTGTTATGAATTCCAATAATATCACGGTTCTTATATGGTCTTACAGTTCCGACACCTATATAATCTATACCTATAGACGGATCCCGTAATAATCTTTTTAATTCTGTATCTATTTTTTGTATAATACTATTATCAATGTCTAATTTGTTATTTATATGAATATTAATTATATAACCTAGAATTCTTTTCCATCCAAATTTATCAATTATCCTTTTATATCCTTTTAGATTTACATTAATATTTAATCCAGATCGTTCTAAAACGATTGGTAATATTTGTGTAGTAAAGTATGTTCTAAGTTGTTTAACTGACCATCCAACACCGTGTGATACGGAATATTTTTTAAAATTATCTTTTGTGAGATCTAATTCTCTAGGTGCTTTTACAATATTTTGATCACCTGTTCGTCTCCAAATAAAATAATCATAATAATAATTTTCATTATTTACGGTTAATTTACGTTGGGTACCTTTTAAAAACAATTGGTTTACAATAGATGGTGATTGGTCAAAGTAAATATATTCTAATAAATGAGATATAATAATATCACTAATTGAGTTATCGATGTCATCGCAACGCAAGTTTAGATCTGTTTTGTTAAATTCACTATTTTCTAGACCCAATTTTTTACATATATAGGTGCTAAGTGTCTTTCTTAATTTTTTATCTGAATAAAAAATATCTGGGAAAAAATTAAAATTTGATGTATCGTATTCATTTATATATTTATTATAGTTATTTCTGGCTGTTTGGATATATTGTTTAATAAATTCATCATAACCTAAATTTTCAATAATATTGTTCCATACGTTTTTGTCGTGGAACAATTTTTCATCATTGAAAACATATTCAATTTGATTTTCAGACATTTTATAATTAGTAAATAAAAAAATTAATATAAAAATTAATAATAGCATTATTATTAATTTTAGTTTTTGTGTTGTTTTTTTATTGGTCTTTTTTTTCGTGTTTTATAGCTTCTAATTTACAAGTTGATCTTGATGAATTAAAGTCGTCTGGTATATTTATTATAGTATGTGTTTGTTTTTTATAGAAACTTTTTCGTTGGCCAAATCGTTTCAACCGTTTAGCTATTGAACTATATAAATCTTTTCTAGAAGATCTTAATGTTTCAGTGAGTAATCCTACGAATTCTGTTTTATTCCAAATATTTTTTGTACTGATTCTTTGTTCTAGTTTTTTAATAATTTGTAATAATGTATCTTTATCTAATTGTTTTAGTACTCTATTATTTACTTCTTGATTTACATTTTTCCACATCTCAGATGTTTCTAAATGTTTACAATGATCACTATTAAATTCTAATATAGAAATAGAATAGATAATATCTGTCATTTTTTCAGAAGAATTGTATACGTATCCTTTATTTATTTTTTTATAACGTTTCAATAATTGAAAACAAAATTCTCCATCGTTTAATTCGTAAAAAACATTTTTTATATTACTACTATTTGGAGCCAATTTGTAACTTTCTATTTCTTCATTTATATATTCTTTTACCCAATTTCTAATAGGTGTTATATCAGATGAGTAAAATATATTTAGTATCTTGTCTAGTTCAGATGGTGCTTGTCGCAAAATTATATACATCCTTTATTATAATTTATCAAGAAATTTATTTTATCGAATATCGATTATTAAAACATATTAAAAATACATTTTGTGCATTTTGTATATAATTAATTTGGTTTCCAATATGATTGTATTCTTCCACTTGGGTCTGTATTATCTGTCCATTTTGTTTGCCATACTTTAACAGTAAATTCACTTGTGTTTTTATAATTTTTATCATTGAATAATCTAGTGAAAATTTCTCTATAAAAAAGTTCTTCTTTTGTGTTTGGTCTATTATAAGTGTAATTGTTTCTTTTTGATGAGAAATCCATTTCTGTATATATGTTATTACAATGATGTTTAATAGAATCAATCCAATTTTCAGATGGGTTTTCTAAACTACTAACTCCGTCGCTAAATTGTTCTTTCTTTCTATATAAAATTTGTTTTGGTAAATATCCTACGAAAGAATCTCTTAAAATTTGTTTTTCTATGTGATTTTGTGATAAAGAACCAAATGTTTTCCATTGTGGATGCAATGATAAGATGTATTTTACATAATCTATATCTGTGAATGGAACTCTTACTTCAAATGAATTTGCCATACACATTTTGTTTGCACGTAAACAATCAAAAAGATGAACATTACTCACAAGATTAATGGTTTCCATTTGGAAATCTTTTTCAGATGGTGCATTTGCTCCGTATAGATAACATAAGGTTTCGTCAGATAATTCACCTGAAAATAAAATTTTCATATTTGGAAAATCTTGTCTAATAAATGATGTAAGTAAAAACATAGGTGTACTAGCTCTAATTGTTGTACAATCATAACTTTCTGCAAATAGAATAACATTTTCTAGTTGATTTAAACCTTGTTCTGGGGTAAAGTAATATTCTTTATGTTCAGTTTGTAAAAATTCTGCAACAGTTCTTGCTGCAACTAGATCTGGAACAGACGCATTTACTCCAATACTAAAAGTTTTGATCTTTTCTTTATATCCTAAATCATTTGCTATAGATACTACTAAACTACTTATTAGACTACTATCTAAACCACCTGACAATAATACTCCAAATTCTATATTGTTATTGATTACATCTTTTAAACGTTTATGTACACTAGATGTTAATTTTTCTCTAATCGTTTCTGTTAAAATTTTATGTTCTCTTAATTGTGGTGGCATTACTTCTTTAATATCAGAATAACTATCATAAAAATTCATATAATAATTGACTGTATAATTATCAATATGTGATATATGACTATATATAAATGATCTTGGATAAAAAACTTTAATATTATCAACAAGACTTTCTTTTCCATTTGCAGGTGTTTTATTATAATTGGATTTATCAACTCTTGTTAAACATTTAAGTTCAGATGATATAACAAAACGATCAATTATAAAATCTTCACCTTTTGATGTTTTGTAATTTTTTTTATATCCAAAGTATAATGGTGTAACACCAATAGGATCTCTTGCAACTAATACGTGTTTGTTTTCCAAATCATAAAGAACAAATGAAAATTGACCTTCTAACATTCGTAACATTTCAGGAATATTATTTTTATACTTTTCATATAATGGAAAAATGATTTCACAATCAGACATTGTACATTTGTAATCAAGATGTTTTTCTAATTTATGCCAATTAAAAATTTCACCATTGATAATTAAAAATAGTTTATTATCCTTTGATATCAAAGGTTGTGTTGTATCGTCACCATTAATTTTTAAACGCGTATGTAACATTAATAAACTTTTGTTTGATTGAGGATCAATGATTAATTTATTTCCATATGAATCAGGACCTCTGTGATTTAAAAGAGTCGTAGTTGATGTTATTAAATCTTTGTAATTGTCAGATATTAGTTTCGTATCATTTTCATTTGGTGTATTTACAGTGTTTTCAATTAAAGCAAAAATACCACACATTTTAGTTAAAATGAAAGTTTAAAAATTTTTCAATTTTAAATTACAATCTGTATATCTAAATTAATATATCTAAATTAATATATCTAAATCTAAATTAATATATCTAAATCTAAATTAATATGGAGTAGTTATTTTACAAGAGGAAGAATGTATTATTAAAATTAACAAGTTTTTTAGTTTAAAATTAATAAGAATAATGTTATTATTAATTATATTCGACTTTTAATGAGAAATATTTCTTTAGTATACGTGCATATAGGTGACAGCTTGCCGGAATACTTGTTTGATAGTTTATATCAAACTTTATTAGTAAATTTACACAAAACCAAGATTTATATAATTGTAAGTGATAATTTAATAGAGAGTTTGGAGCGAGGTATTAGATGTTTTAACTTGAATGATTATACTAAACGCGGTTTTTATTTTGAAAATGTTATTAATATAGTACCAATCTCATTGTTAGATATAGTTTCTGTTAATGATAATGGTTTCAACAATTATAAAAATTTAATTAATGCAAAATTTGCTAATATGTCTGTTTTTAGAAATGGGTTTTGGATATCTACAACTGCACGTTTTTATTATTTACGTATTTTTATGCAAACATTTAATGTAAAGAATGTTTTTCATATCGAGAATGATATTATGATATACGATAATTTTCATAATGTTTATGATTATATATGTGAAAATTGTATAGTAGATGAAATTGATAAGATTTGTATGATTCAAGATGCTCCAGATAGAGTAATACCTAGTTTGTTATACTTTCCTAGTTATATTGAAGTAATGAATTTGACACAATTTATAACAAACGAATTGGAGATATCTAGTGAATTTGTGAATGACATGAATATTTTAGGTAAATATCAAGATAAAATAAACTTGCCTATAATGCCATATAATAAACACGTGGAAATTATTTTTGATGGTGCTGCTTTGGGACAATATTTAGGTGGTGTTGATTATAGGAATTTACCAGAACAAAATGATATGAATATGATGAATAATCCATCTCGTGGTTTTGTTAATGAAACTGCGATTATCAAGGCCTCTGATTATGAATTTTTAAAGTTGAAAACACAATTGGATGATCTACAAGTTCCAATTAGAATCCCTATATTAAAATCTTCAAATCTACATAAAATTTTTAATTTGCATATTCATAGTAAACAATTGTATCAATTTTCAAGCGTTTCTGATTTATTATTTAATGATATTATATCTGGTGATAGAGTTGCGGGTTTGTGCGATTTTGTTTTATTAACAAAAGAAATATACGCTTTTCATAAAAACGTAGATAAATACGCAAAAGACGTTATTATTGTAAAGGATTTTGGTAATGTGAATATAAATTTATTGAATGTGTATTTTAAGGAATGTTGTAAAGTATCTAAGAAGAATGTAGTAAAATTATTTATTTATACTCATATTTTAGATGATTTCCAAAAATATATATTTCCATATTTAGATGTATCGATTGGATATGTTATTTATTGTCATAATTCAGATCATTCAGTTACAGATAAACATAAAGCTATTTTGACATCTAGTTATGTGAAAAAGGTGTATGCGCAGAATATAGATACAACGATCGATTCTGACAAGATATCATTACTACCTATTGGTATAGCAAATTCTATGTGGCCTCACGGTGATATATTGGAAGTGTATAAAGTTATAAGTAAAGTATACAGGAATAAAAAAGTAAATCCGATATATGTTAATATAAATCCTAATACTTATTTATATAGGAAAAATATATTAGATAAAATAAAAGAAAAGGGTAAATTAACAATATCTACTGGTAAACCATATGTGAATTATTTGGAAGAATTAGCTAGTCATAGATTTTGTTTATGTTTGCGTGGTAATGGTATAGATACTCATAGGTTTTGGGAAAGTTTATATTTGGGTGTTATACCTGTTATTATAAATAATAGTACAACAAAGTGTACAAATTTTGTAAATTATTTAAGAAAATTAGATATACCATTTTATGAAATATGTGATGATGATTTAGATGTTTTATTTGACAAGTACACTGATGATTTTTTTAATGAAAAGTTATATAAGGATATTATAAAAAATGCTGGGTCATCTATATATAATTTAGATGCATTAAAAGTAAATTATTATGATTATGATTTGTCTAGTTTAGAATAAATTTTAACTAAACAATACCATATTGAATTAATTATCTTTTTCTATAAATAAATGTTGATATAGTTCGTATGTGAGATAGAGATAATAAATACCTATAAAGATATCTCTATTATCTTTTAAAAATTTATATACGCCTTGTAAAATGTATGGTTTTAAACGTTCTGCTAAAAATACTAAAGCTACAGTGAATGTGATTAGAATTTGAAACAACTTATAATTAATACTATCTTTTCCCATTTTAATTATACTCAATAATATAATTAAATGAAAAGTAAATTATTATGATTAATTTTTATAACGTAAATTAATTTATAGTATAAACATCTGATCGTTAGAAAGTGATATTAAAAATATTAAATAGATTTAAGAGTTAGATTATTTGCAATCTAAAAAATGGAATCGGGATTCGGGCAAAATCTAGAGGGGTTTCTCATCAAAGGAAATTTGTCGTTAGCCCCTTCTGCAAATCCATCATTACAAGGTGATGGGTCTATAGAAGGTTCTGGGGCATTATACTTTGATGTGATAAAAGAATATAATTTTGAGAATGGAGTGAATATTCAAAATGTTACTTTTAAAAATGGTAACTTATACGTACCTTATACAAATTCAAGTAACTCAGCTACATCAGCTAGTGTTATAATAGATGGTGGTTTATCTATAAAACATACACAAAATTCAATGAGTGTCACGTCTGGTGGGGCTTTAACCGTTGTTGGTGGTGCCAGTATTGGAAAACGTTTAACTGTTGGTGGTGATATAGATGCTACTGGAAATTATTTAAAAAATGTTGCTTATCCTATATTGGGTAGTGACGGTGTGAATGTAGATTATGTTAGAGATTATGTTCAAAATTATTCTTCTAATATTTCTGGTAATTTTACGACTGGTCAAATTATTATAGGTAATAGTAATGGTGATTCTATTAGAGGATATGATTTTTTTACTACAGATACTACCAAAATATATATGGGTTTGCCTATTAATATATTGACAACATCAAGTACATTGGGTTTGGGGTCTGGTGGTAGTTTGAATGTGGTTGGTGGTGCTAGTTTAGGTGGTGATGTATATATTGGTGGTATATTAAATTTGTCAGGAAATCTTATACAAAATGTAGCTTCACCTGTAAATGATAGTGATGCGGCAACAAAAAAATATGTTGATGATCGTAAGTTACAGGGTAATTTTACAACTGGACAATTAATTGTAGCAGATTCGAATGGTGATGCTATTCGTGGTTATGATAATTTGACATATGATGGGTATACTATTACATTAGGTAGTACTTCTAATATAACTGGTAGTGTTGGTGGAAGTTTTGTTTGTTATGGTGGTATATCTATTAGTAAGGATGTTTTTGTTGGAGGTTATTTGAATGTGAATAATAACAATATTACAAATGTGGCAAGTCCTATATTAGGTGGTGATGCGGTAAATAAGGATTATGTGGATAATTTAATTACAAATCGTTTTAGTAGTTTTACTGCTGGTCAATTAATTGTAGCTGATTCCGCAGGATCATTACGTGGTTATGATAATTTAATATTTACCGTAGGTACAGATGGTACAAGTGGTACATTAGTGTTGGATAATAATACTACTGTTGTTTTAAATAATACAAAAAATGCATCTGGGTTGAATTCTAGTGGTGCATTGGTTATTAATGGTGGTGTAAGTGTTTTAAAAGACGTTTTTATAGGTGGAGAATTGGATGTGAATATGAATAATATTAAAAGTGTAGCAGATCCTATTGAAAATTATGATGCTGTGAACAAAGCTTATATTGATACTTTGATTAGTAATATAAATGCTGGTCAGGGTATAAGTACAAATATCTTTAATTTGGAGAATAATGTATTGGTCCCTGGTGATATACCTTTATTTTATCAACCAAGTACGATCAAGGCATTTGTTGCTAACATATATGCTCATTATAACAATGAAAAATTCGCATTCTATACAATTTATGGTTTTCATACAGATAATAATTGGGTAGTAAATAGTACTTTTATAGGTAATGATATTGGTGTGTCATTTCATATAAGAGATAATGGTGGTCAGGGTGTATTACAATATACTAATAAGAATACGACAGGATTTGCCTCTATAAGATTTTCAACTTTATTTAGAATTGAAGATTTGGATAATACTACTCAAGATAACATAGATATATTTAGTAATGTTAGTACATTTACGGATATACCAGAGTTGACATTTTTAAATAACACAGTTGATTCTGTAAAATTGTGTATTTATGTGTCTAGTGAAACTGATAAAAGGTATGGATTGGTTATTTTGAATGGATTACTATCTAATGGTACTTGGTATTATAGTAGTAGGAATATAGGTGATGTTGATAATATTACATTTCGATTGAGGTCTACAGCTTCGAGTGGTATAATAGAATATACGAATACAAATACAAGTTCTGATTATGTGATTAGAGTGTATCAGAATAATTTTTTGTTGACACAACCTCAGTTAACGTTGAATGCGAATACAAATATATTAACGAATATTGGATCATCTATATTAACTTTCCAGGGTGTTACTAGTTTTACATTGTCTGTTGTATTGACGGTACCCTCTTTGAATAAAAGTGCTTTATATGAAATTAGTGGTGTTTTATTAAAAAATATTTGGCAGATAAATTCCAAATTCATTGGTGATTATACTGGTGTGAAATTTTATATTACCACCATAAGTGGTGGCACTGGTGTGTTACAATATACAAATCCAAATGAAGTAGATGCATATATAAGATTTATTAAAAATGTTCCCAATGTATTTGAACCTTTAGGTGTGCCTATTGGTGGTACAGGTAATTCTACATTATTACCGTATGCTGTATTGAGAGGTAATGGTACAAGTCCTATAGTTGGTACGGATGATTTTATTTACAAAGATTACAAGTTAACTTTGGGGAGTCAATCGTCTATACAATTGAATAGTACAACAAATGCTATTGGTTTGGGTTCTGGTGGTACTTTAACATCCAATGGTGGTGCTAGTTTTTTAAAAGATGTATATATAGGTGGCAAATTGGATGTGAATATGAATAATATTACTAGTGTGGCAGATCCAATTGATGATTATGATGCTGTAAATAAGTTGTATGTTGATGATTTGATAGCAAATGTTGATTTGAATAACAATCAAAATCAATTTGAACAAAGTTTAGTTTTGAATAATGGTGTGGTTGTTAGTCCATTAGATATACCCGGTTTTAATTTTTCAGATAATGTTAAAGCATTTGTATCTCATATATATGTTCAGACTAGTACAAATAGATCAGCCTTGTATACGATTAGGGGATTTTATTCTGGTTCAAATTGGGTTATAAGTAGTACTTTAATAGGAGATGCATCTACTGGAGTTGATTTTCATATAAGGGAGGAAACTGGAAGTGCATATGTACAATATACCAATCAAAATTTAGTAGGTTCATCTTCTTTAAGATATGTAACAAATTCCATTGTATATAATGATGAAACATCTGAACAGATAAATCATAATTTGTTACCAAGTGTAAATACTTTTACAGATATACCATCGTTGACTTTTCCTACTGCCAATGTTGATTCTATTAAATTGACAATTTACGTTTCTAGTGTTACTGATGATAAATATGGAATGATATTAGCTAATTGCGTGTTAAAGGGTAGTGATTGGATTATTAATACTTACAATATAGGTAATGTTCGTGGTGTTACATTTGGTATAAGAATTAGTGGTTCAAATATAATAGTTCAATATACTAATTCTAATACAAGTAGTGATTATACATTGCGTGTTTTGAGTACAAGTATTCCTACATCTCAGATACCTATAACATTACAAGCGAATACAACTATTCCTACAGAAATAGATGAAACTTTAATAGGTATCCCTATTACACAATATTATTTTGAATATTCCATAATTGTAAATGTTCCGTCTTTGAATAAATCTGCATTGTATGAAATTCAGGGTGTTGTTTGTAACGATATTTGGAATATAAATTATAGATATATAGGTGATTATACTGGTGTGAAATTTTATATAAATACAGTTGGCGGTATGGGATATTTGGCGTATACTAATTCAAATGGTGTAGATGCTAATATTAAATTTATTAAAAATTCACCATTGACATCATTAAAACCTTTACAAGTTAGCAAGGGAGGTACTGGTAATACATTTTTTAATCCCTATACTATATTGAGAGGTAATGGTCTAGATCCTATTATAGGAACTTCAGATTTAATTTATGAAAATAATAAATTAATATTAGGCGAATCATCTGTTATTGTATTGAAAAATACAAGTTCAGCTATTAATTCGAGTACTGGGTCCACATTTATTGCATACGGTGGAGTTAGTGTTAATAAAGAACTTTTTGTTGGTGAACGATTAGTTGTAAATGATGTTGATATTACACCTAATACAGATGATGTATATGTTGAAAAGGTATTTGGGGCACAAAATAATATAGTAGCTCCAACATCTATTAATGGATTTCAATTTAGTAATACAAAATCATTTTGCGCTATGGTATGTGTGAATATTATAACTGCATCTGATGAATATGATGCCTTATTTGAATTACGAGGTTTAAAGAAAAAATCATCCTGGATTATAGATTCATCTTATATTGGAGATAATCTTGAAATAGACTTTACAATAGGAGATAATGGACAAATAAAATATACTAGTCCTAATACGTTAGATTGGGTTTCTACAACAATCAAATTCAGAGCGACTACTTTAACTTAATTTTTTTGTATAGTATAGTACAATAAACAAAAAATTCAAAAAACGCGAAATGTATGAAATAATATAAAACTTTATATTTTGTTTATTCTATCTTTTATGTATATTTATTTTATTTTGTACAATTATAAAATGAATAAGACAAATACCGTAGGTACATCTTGTACGACCGCTTCAACACTAACAAGTAATAAAATTACTAGGGAAATACTTAAAAACAAACAAGTTACATCAATTACAAATGGTACATCTGGGTGTTTATATGTAACAAATGTCAATTTATATTTACATCCTAATCCACATCAGACAACACCTGATGTTAGTATTTTAGAAAAAGATGTTAAAAAGATAAAAACAAGATGTTGTAATCCAGAATGTTTTTATTATGATTCTTGTATATCAGATAATTACTTTTATTGTTGTAATCCAATATGCCCTTGTTTTAAACCTGATTGGTACTCTTATTAAATTGTTTAACAAGTTTAAAAAATTATTTAAAAATACGATTTTATTATAATAAGATGTCAGATTATTATAATATTCTTGGTGTATCAAAGGAATCATCGTCGGATGATATAAAAAATGCATACAGACGTTTAGCAAGAACAAATCATCCAGACAAAGGTGGTGATAAGGATAAGTTTCAAAAGATTCATGAAGCTTACGAGACTTTGTCAGATACAAATAAAAAAAATGCATATGATAATAAGGATAATATGAATGATTCTTTTGGATTTGGTGGTTTTGATCATCCGTTTTTTAAACATCATATGCGACAAGAACAACAATTTGTAAAAAAAAATGATCACGTATATAATTGTAAGATATCTTTACAAGAAGTTTTTAATGGTGTAACAAAAAAGTTTCGAGTTCATAGAAATAAATTTTGTAAAGATTGTATTATAAATTGTTTAAAATGTAATGGTAAGGGTGTCATTACTCAACACGTACAATTGGGTCCATTTACTCAAATTATTAAAAATACATGTAATCAATGTAATGGTAATTGTAAAAGTAATAACAAAGATAAAGTATGTACAAAATGTAATTCAACTGGAAATGTTCAGGAAGAAAAATTGTTTGATATACAGATAACACCTGGTATAAAAAACAAAGAACGTTTTATATTTGAAGAATGGGGCGAACAACCAATTAAAGATAATGAATTACCAGGATCATTTATTGTTATTATAAATATTGAAGATCACGAATATTTTACAAGATCTAATATGGATTTGTTATGTAAGATAAATGTAACATTTAAAGAAACAATGATAGGTAAGGATATTGTTATACCTCATTTTTCAGGTAATATAAATATAAATACATTAGGTTTTGGTATAATCAACCCTAATAAAGAATATATGATTCATAACAAAGGATTAGTAGATAAAGATGGTAAATCTGGTAATTTAAGAATAAAATTTATTATTGAATATCCAGAAAGGGCGTTTAATAATTATGAAGTTGAAATTTTAAATGAAACTTTTAATAAACTACTTTTTTAATACGTTTACGTAGTTTAAACGGAAGAAGTAACTTGGAGAGTTTAAACGGAAGAAGTAGGATATGAACTTGGAGAGTTGGAAGAAGTAGGATATGAACTTGGAGCTAAAGTAACTGTAGATTCAAGTTCTTTTTCTTTTCGACTACTTTTATCTTTTACACGACTTTTATTTTCTATCTCAACTTCTGGTTGTGTACGACGTCTACGACGTTTAACCAATTGTGAAAGTGATTCTGAATAAGGATAGTACTTGTAGAAAATAGATTGACTTGGATTATCGTTGTTTACTGGATGTGAAAAAGTGTTGCTAAATAACATAAAAATGATTGCTAATTGACTCTTCATTTTTATTAAATATAAAAATAAAAAATATATTCACTTTTTCCTCAATAACTAAAATAATTGGAAAAGCTTTTTAGATTATATACTAAATAATATTAACAATGTTTCATCGTCTATTTTAAGAAATTCGTTCGTTTCTTTTTTGTTAACTTGATTGGAAGTTTTAGTATCGTATTTAGTTTCTTTTTGTTTACATAATGTATCATCTTTTTCTTTTTGTTTAATATACATTTGTAATGTAATGTATTTATTCATTGAAAAATACCATTTTTATAATAAAAATCGATTTTTTATAAAAATTGAATAAAAATTACATTTCATAGTTTTTTATGGATAATTTAAACAATCGTTTAATAACAAAATCGGAAGTTGAAAATGTTCTAAATTATTTTGAAAATATTGGTGACGATGGTCAACGTTTAGTTATAAATAATTTAGAACACTACCAACAAGCATTTATTCATGAAAGTTATTATCAAGCTATACAATATTTTTTCACTAAAAATGAAAATACTGATAGTAAATCTGGATTGTTTTATTATGTTCCTAAAGAGTCTAGTGAACGTCTTGAATATTTAGGTGATCATATTCTTAAAGGTGTAATGGGAAGATATTTATTTGAACGTTTTGGTAATGAACGTGAAGGATTCTTAACAAGATTAAAAATTAAGATTGAGAAATGTTCAATGTTACATAAAATTGGTGTTACTTTGGGTTTTAAAAAATTTTTATTATTATCTTTACAAGTGGAAAATCAAACAATATTGGATATTGATCGTGGTAGAAACACGCCTAGTTATTATGAAGATGCATTTGAGGCATTTATTGGGTCTATTTTATTGGATTTTGGAGAACGTGGATATTTATACGCTGATCGTTTTGTGAGATCTGTTATTGAAAATATTATAGATTTTGCTGAACTTATATCTAAGAATGATAATTTTAAAGATAGTTTACAACGTTATTTTCAATCTTTAAAATGGAAAACACCTATATATTGTTCTTTAAATGAAGAAGGGCCTTTGTATAGAAAAGTATTTACAAGAATGTTAACTATTAATAGTAACCAATATGAATCATTGGATAAAGCAGTAAAAAATATGATTAAGATATATTCTTCAAAAATGTTAGAAGAGTATCGTGTAAAAAATCCTCAAATCTACGCTAAACTTATTACATTATATCAAAAAAATGATTACATTATTGGAATTGGCTTTGGTAGAAAAGTTACAAGTGCAGAACAAGAATGTGCAAAAACGTGTTTATTAAATCTAAAATTGGATTTGAATTTTTAATTATATTTCCTTTTAATTATATTTTTTTTATTTTATTAATATATAAAAAACATTAACAATGGTAGATACAAAATTAATTACAACCGCTATGATTTTTTTAGTAGCTGGTATTTTAGGAGTAGCCACATCATCAATCGCAACAGAATGTTACAATACATATCCAGCATATAGAGACTCTAAAAAAGACAATTACGCTTATATAATAGTAAATTTAGTATGTAATATATTCTTATTATTGCTAAGTTTGTATTCGTTATATTTAGGTTTTACATCTTAAACAATTTTAACCTAAATTCCATATTTTATTCAAATCTTCGGTTAAAATATTATTTATATCATATGATATTTTAGAAGGTTCATCTATATAATTTTTTACTAAAAATCCCAAAATTTTATATTGGATTGATGTTTCAATATGAGATTTAAAACATTTATGTTTATCATTCATTGTAAAAATATTCAACAAACGTTTAAAAACTTTTAAATCTATTTTCTGAATGTTTTGTTTAAGTACTTCCTCATCAATATACCTTTTTCGATTAATCAGAAAATCATCCATGTCAATTTCAAATAATTTGTATTCGTATACAATATTAACAAGTATATCCAATGATATTTTAAAATCACTTCGTTCTATATTTTCACACAATTCTAATTTTTCTTTTTTTGTAGTGTTTTTTCCTTTCTTATTTTGATTAAAATATTCATTTAACTTTTCAATAGAATTAATTAATATATCAACTATAAAAAAACAACAAACTGGATCTTGTAAAATTCTACTTTTAAAACCTTTGTAATTCAAAATTTTACAATAAATATTATTGTTTGATATTCTTTTTACTTCATCATACGAATTAGTAAAATTATATGAAACATCTTTAAATGGTGTGAAATTAAAGAGTTGTTTATCCCATTCTTTAATACTTTGTTCGTTTACATTTGGTTCGTCTACATTTTCTTCGTCAATGTCCATAAGATTTTGATTATTTAGATTTTGTATGTTTTGTTTGCCAAAACGTTTTTCAAATAAAAATTGATTGTTTTGTTTAAGATAATATGCTGGTATAACAACTGAATGTGATATATAATTATTGTACAAATCCCAATTTTGATTTTCATATATTTCATTGTAAATTAAATTTGATATTGATATATTATCCATTATTTTGGAATAATTATTCAAAACATATAATGAATCTTGTTTAGTGAGATTTTTATCAATTGAATTTGTATAATTCTGGTAGGTTGAATTTGATATTGTAACAGGTTCAGATGAGCCTAATATAAATAATTCTGAAAAGTTAAAACGTCGCTTATAATTAAATACATCTTCCATTTTTTCATTGAGGTCTTTATCTACATTTTTAATCTGAATTGTTTCTATAAAAATATTAAAATCGTGATTCATTCTTTTACTGTAATACCATTGTTCTAATAAAAATAAAAGCTGTCTAATGTCATACTCTGATTTTTCAATTAATATTTTTATTTGTTGTTTTGACAAATCTAAATCTTCTTCTTTAACTATCTCAATTGATAGTTTTGTTAATTCCAACAAACTTGGTTTTTTAAATTCTAAAAAGGTACAATTTTTATAATTTACAAAAATATCTTTATATCTTATCGAATTACAAACAAATACCATTGGTATATTAATATTATGTTTTGTATATACCATTTCTATAAAATTCTCTATACCTTTATCACATAATTCTAAATTATCTACTAAAATCATATTTGATTTATCCTTTCTTGATTTATGATTCCATTTATCTATATTAGCTAGAGTTTTCTCCCTAAAATGTACCAACCCCTCTATAGTTTCTAATATTTTCTCATTTGATTTTATTGTATCTGTATCTATTTCGTACAAATTATATCCTTTAAATAAACATTCAACTGTAACTGTTTTTGAACACCCCATAGGTCCATATAAAAACAATATTTGTTTAACTGATTTAGAATCATCGGCGTAATCTTCAACATTTTTTATCCATTTTCTTATATGATTAACAATATCTTTATGAAATAACGCCTTCTGCGTTGTTGGTTTATACTTTTGAGCTATCATATATATATAATATTAATTCGGTTTAAATTTAATTTTTTTATTACCACAAACGAGTATTAAATTAACAAACAATACGTACATGTTTTTTAAAATTTTCACATTTAATACAATATAATTCTAAACAAATATTACATTCATTTAAATTACGAGTTCTATCACATATTTCGCCTAATATAATAATCAGGATGTTTTATACTGTTTAATGTACTGTTTAATGTTATCCATTTATCCATTATGCAGTTGTAATTAATATTGTTCGGTTTAAAATCAATTTTATTATTAGCACAATTTAATATAAAATTAAACTCCCTTTGGGAGTTTGTCAGATACAAAAGTTCATAGTCTTGTTAAAAATAAAGATAAAGTTTTATGTATATTGTGTAATCAAAACTTGTCAATCCGTACAACAACTGTTAGACAAAAAGATAAAGACATTAGCGTACATAAATCTCACAAATAATTTTTACGTTTTTTGATCATTTTTATTATATATAATAATAGAAACGATGATTACAATACAAGAAAAATTACAAAAATATTTAGAAATACAACGTCAATTAATAGAATCTAGAAAACAACAAAAGTTATGGAAAAACGAATTAGACACGTTAGAAAAAGAAATAAAAGAATACATGACCAAAAATGATATGGATAGTATATCTTTAAAAGAAGGTGAAATTGTTCTTTATTCTAAAAAAATATCACAAACGTTTAAAAAAGAAGTAATTATGGAGAAATTAACTGAACAATTAAAAGACAGCAAACAAGCTGAAGAATTAACACAATCCATTTTACAAAATAAAAAATTTTTACTTGAAGATAAGATCAAGGCCATTATAAAAAAGAAATAAATGTAATTACTGATCTTCATCTGAATCAATATTAATTAATGAATACGAATTAAATGTCACACTTGGATTAGAATCATACAAGTTTATTTCCATTGTATCAGTGTTTATTTCAGTGTTTATTTCCATTGTATCAGTGTTTATTTCAGTGGTTATTTCGGTGGTTATTTCGGTTATATCAGTGGTTATTTCAGTGTTTATTTCGTTTATATCAGTTGTTATTTCGGTGTTTATTTCGTTTATATCAGTGGTTATTTCAGTTATATCAGTTGTTATATTGGTTATTTCATTTATATCAGTTGTTATATTGGTTATTTCATTTTGTAATTCGAATATAAGTTCATTTAGTATATTTCGCGCTTGTATATTTACGCGTAGCGTAGGATTTGTTATTGGTATGATTACATTGTTGGTATTAAATTCTGATACTACTGTACCTACGGTATCATTTTCGTCATCTGATAAATAATTTATATAATTTAAAGATGTATTATAATTTCTTTTTGAATACATTTGATGTTTTTCTACAAAATCATCTTCTACATCATTTTTAGCAAACAACAATGTGTCAGGATGATAACAATCTATAGATTTGTAAAATATAGTTTCTGAATAATCTTTAATATGAGATCTACCTAGGTATTCGCTTAATAAAACGAGAGTTTGTTTATATGGTAAAAATTTTAAATGTTCAGGTGAATCTTTAAAGCGATCATAAAGAGAGTCATATACTCGAAATCTAATTTCTGGTAATAAGGATTTTAACATATGAAATACATATGAACATTTCCTTATATATTCTAAATTGTTAATTCCTGTTTGATGTTCTTGTATTGTACAATCACCTTTATCGTGACCTGAACAAATAAAATCGCTACATACATATGTAGGTACATATGTTTTAACGAAATTATCAGTGTCAAAACGAAAACATCCACCCACACCACTTGTACTCCAATGGTCTCCTAAACCTTTTGATTTAAAACCAATCCTTCCGCACGCATAACATCTTTCTATATTGTGATGAGATAGACCATTGCATCTTTCTGTTTTATATAAACTTATTTTGCAAATTGTACATATGAAATACAAATTGATATTTTCTATAACGTCTTCGATTTGTTTTATAGCAATCGTTTCTGTAATCTCATTATTAACATAAAGATAAGAACTTTCTTCGTAATTTATTGTTGAAACATTAACATTTTCAGAATTACTTACAACATCTGATAACGCGATTGATTTATTGTAATAGTAATTTAATACGAGTGGATTTTCATTTTCATACTTTGTTTTACAATCATAACAATCATTTTTGTAATACGATATCATTTGTTTACAATTGAAACAAAAACGTCTTAAACATTCCGGATTTTGTGTACAATCAATAATCAAATCTCCTATATGACTATTTTGAATCGACTCATTTTCTAAAAGAATTTCTGTATCGCATAATGTATCTAAACTAGAATTTCTAGAATAATATCTGATAGGACATTTTATAATACTAAAACCAGGAAAGGCGAAATTATTAGAATGAGAAAGATAATTAGACCATTCTTGATCATTACATATTTTCTTTATTAAATGATGATCAAAAATATTTTTAAATCCAATTGATGTTACGCATTCTTTAAAGGGATATGGACAAGAAAAATGTGAAGATGTTTCGTTGATAGGATGGTTTTCATAATTATTAATCAATATCCGAATACAAGAAATACATATATAATGTATACCACAAACACTTTTAACTATTAAATCGTCTGGAATTTTTTCATTTTCAAAATACGTATTTTCTATATCGTTTAATGATAATATATCATCTGTTAAAATTTTATAAATATAATCTTTTTCACTAAAACAAACACAACAACAAGTTTTAGAATCACAGTTCACTTCATAATCTTTTTTAGGAAAGCTTTCTGAAAAAATTATTCCGTTTATTTTATCTAACGTGTTCATTAATATATAAACAATATTATTTAATTTTACTTTTATTACTTTTATTAAAAATAAAAATTACGTATATAGTAAAAAATTCTATATATATTCGAATGTAAAATTCTATATATATTCGAATGTAAAATTCTATATATATTCGAATGTAAAATTCATTTTAAACCACAGTGGTGATCGAATACATGAATCATATGAATTATAAACTTTTATAGACAACGTATTCATATTTACATCATTATTTATATAATATTGTGAGTTGGGTGGTTCTATTATATATGTTTTACCAAAATATTTTGATATATCTACATCAAATGATTCGAAAAAACAAAAGTCCTTTTTTGACGTATCGCATTTCTCAAGTTCAATTTTATTAATAAATATTTTTATATACATTTCATCGTATATATTTAAACACGATGGTTTATCAGCTATGTAAAAATTATTATTAAGATAATCTGTTTTAACGAAACCTAACATATCACATAATGATACTTCATCTTTTGTATGTATAAAAGATAAATTAAAATTTATGGGTCTTGTTAAACGCTCTAGTTCTACAATTTCACAACAAAAACATACCTTGTTCTTTATTTCGTCATTGTAAACTTTGTAAAAAAAATCTTTGTTTTTATTTATAGACACATTATTCATACATTCTGATATAACTTTTAATAGAAAATCAATTTCATAATAACCAATTGGTATCGTAACAAGAGTTTTTTTGTTTTGTTCCATTAAATAAAATTTGTTATTATATTCTGATATATTGTACATATTACACTTTATTTTCACTTTGTCCAAATTCACTGTTTTTATATTATTTAAAGAAACGTGGAACGTATATGTACCATTTTCGTATATAGCGTCTTCCGAAAAAAATTCTTTATAATATATTTTATAATAATCTTCAGAATCTTCAGATACATCATCTATTATATCTCGAGAGTTTTGCTTTGTTTCATTGTTTAATTTCTTATCTATTTGTTGTGATATAACAACAGGTTTAGATATTTTTTGTTGCTGTTGTTGAAGTTGCTGTTGTTGCTGTTGTTGAAGTTGCTGTTGAAGTTGCTTTTGCTGTTGAAGTTGAAATTGTTGCTGTTGCTGTTGTTGCTGTTGCTGTTGTTGCTGTTGTTGCTGTTGTTGCTGTTGCTGTTGTTGTTGTTGCTGTTGTTGTTGAAATTGTTGCTGTTGTTGCTGTTGTTGATGTTGCTGTTGTTGTTGCTGTTGTTGTTGCTGCTGTTGTTGTTGCTGTTGCTGTTGGGGTTGTTGTTGAAATTGTTGTTGAGGTTGTTGTTCTTTTTTTTTTAGATCGTGGAAAAGAATATACTCAAATTTTGATACTGTTATTTGATTTAATTGTATTAATATATCTTCTAAATCTGCATTTCCAGATGATAAAGATTTATTATAAATTGTGTTAAAGTAATCTTTGAAGATTAGTTGTTGTAAATCACTCATATTTTCTTTATATGAATTCAGGTGATTAAAGAAAATGTTTCTCAAGTTAGGGTATGCATTTAATATTTTTGTTGTTATAAGTTCAAACAGATAACCTGAATTTTTTTGTGAAATGAAAATTTGTTTAAAAGAATCTGCTAGATTACTCATTATCTAATATATAAAAATATAAAAAGTATTATTGTTTTCCACAAGTGTGTTTAAAAATAACTATATTTTTCTATTAATAAATATAAAAGGATGAATTCCGCAACAGAATTATTAAGAACTTCATTTATAAAAGGGATAGCAAAAACTACAGCTAGCGTTACAGTATTAGGAGTTGTTACCTTTTTTTATTATTTATATAACAACACAAAAGATGTAAAACAAGATATATCCGAAAAGACTAAATTGGACATAAAAAAACTATACAGTATAGATTTTACCAAAGTTTTTAATAATAATAAAGGGGATAATAAAAAGGATAATAAAAGGGATAATAAAAAGGATAATAAAAGGGATAACGTAGAAATGATTGAAATAGATACAATTGAAACGTGTGATGCTGCAGACGTAGATAATACTGCAGACGTAGATAATACTGCAGACGTAGATAACACGGAAGTTAATTACATTCACGATTTGGATGTATTTGAAAAAAATGTATACGAAGATAAAAATTTTAAAAAACTATTTGATAGATTATAGTAATATTGATAGATTATAGTAATATTGATAGATTATAGTAATATTGATAGATTATAATATGGTTTTGTGAATAATTATTTTATATAGTGAATAATTATTTTATATAGTGAATAATTATTTAGTTAGGTTTAGATATTTATTGTTGTTTTAGATTTACACAACCCAAATTATTATTTATAGAACAATGTGATTTTAAATCAAATGTGAAATTCAATGGTTTTTTGTATTCACTTGATCTTTTTTCTGTGAATGTATCTTTTACTTGTAATCTTGTATTTACACCTATATAAGAGTTATTCTGTACTATGTTTTTGTAATCTTCATTAAATGGTTGAAAACGATCGATATAAACACCACTGAGTATATTACAAGGTCTTTTTGTTCTTGTATATTCTGGTACTAGACGATTTTCCTTACATTCATTGATTTTTAAATTTATCTTTTCAGATTCTTCTGGATTGTATTTATGTGTGGGACATTTAGAAATATCGTATTTGTGACCTCTAAGATCACTTTCTATATCAACAGCAGAACTTGGAACACTTCTGAATGGGTTTTGCATAAATGGTGATGTACTTTCAAAACATACATCCTTTGATTCAGATACATTACCATCTGTCATCCATTTGAATGGAGCAGAACTTTCTTCATCTTTTTTTTCTAAAGCGCATCTGTCATAACTAGATCTCGTGAACGAAAAATGAGACATTATTATGTATATAATATACATATTTAAAAAAATTTTAATCAAAAAATGACAATAAAATAATTTTTAATGTTAATTACCTTTGCTATAAAAAAATGAAAAAAAGATCTATTTATTGGTATATAAGATGTTATATGGAATTGGATTTTCAATAGTTATTTTAGGAATGTTTTCCTTCAAGTTGTATAATGATAAAGGTGATGGTTTTGAAAGTACAATTGATTGGTGTGAATCAAATTATTCGTTATCTACATATGTTGTAGAGTATTGGAATACTATAAGTGGTAGTTGTATTTTACTATCTAGTTTAGTATTTTACTATAATCACAAAACATTTATTTACGAATCTAAATATACAATTAATTTTCTAAGAATTACTGTATTATTATTTATTGTCGGTATAGGTACAATGTTGTTTCACGCTACATTATTTTATCCGTTTCAATTGTTAGATGAATTGTCGATGATATTATTGACTAATGAATATTTAATACTATTAATGTCATTGAAAACAACACAAATGGCGATTCCACAAACATCTTATGATTATTTGAACAAGGGACTTTTTATAACAAACAAGTCCTTACCTTTGATTATATTAAGTTACTTTATACATCCACGATTACAGATTGTAACTTTTCATATTTCTTTAAAAATTTCAGAATTGTCAGTATTTTACGTATTGTACAATTTATCAAAAAAATTAAATTCTATAATATATTCTAAAATTTACATAAATAATGATTACATTAAACGTCAAAAGCAAATTTACAGGCAAAAAATAATGATGACAAGTTTTATAAATTTAAATAGAACACAGACGAATCGTAATTATTTAAGAGATTCCATTTTACTACAACAGTCTCAAAAATTGTTAAAAATATATTTGACAATGAAAACGAGTTTAAAAAATGTTATTCAAAATTGTATATACTTGTATAGTTTAAGTATGTTTTTATGGTGTATTGAAAATACGTTTTGTAAATACGTAAAGTCTTTACAGTTACATGCTATTTGGCATGTATTATCAAGTATAGGTATTTATCATTTAAATACTATAATGAAAAAGCATATTGAAATTGATAATTTTTCTTCAGATGATATTTTATAAAAATATATTTAACATAATAAATATATTTAACAACTTATTAGAAGTTATTAGTTCTTGATGTAAGTGGAGCAGACTGATAATAAGAATAGTTACGAGCATCTTCATAAGGAAAGAAATTAACATTATCGAACTTTTCTATGGTTGGTGGTGCGGTGGTTATTTTTGGTGGTGCGGTGGTTGTTGTTGGTGGTGCGGTTGTTATTGTTGGTGGTGCGGTTGTTATTGTTGGTGGTGCGGTGGTTATTGTTGGTGGTGCGGTGGTTATTGTTGGTGGTGCGGTGGTTATTGTTGGTGGTGGTGCGTTTGTTGTTGATGGTGGTGCGGTTGTTGTTGGTTCTGGTTCTGATGTGGTTGTTGTTGGTTCTGGTTCTGGTTCTGGTTCTGGTGTGGTTGTTATCTGTTTAAAATTAATTGTTACTTGGGTCTGTGTTTGTGCAAAATAAATTGCAATTCCGACTAAAGTAAATAGTAACATACAACATATAATAATTATAGAATCCATAATATATATAATATAATTATATATATTATTTTTTTGATAATATAATTATATTATTCTGCAGTAAAGCTAAATGATATATTTTTTGTATATTTATGACGATGTCCAGATAACTTTATTGTCTTTATTTGATATTTCTAAGCTACACTTGTTATTTTTTTCTAAAAGATTTGCTTTATATAGTTTATTAATGTCGATATCAGATGATCCAGATTCCCATATTTTCTGATTATTTTTGTCAACCAAGATTAAATTGCCATTATTAGTAATAGACATTGTATATGGTTTTTCACCTATATTGGTTGTATTTGATTGCCATATTGTTTGATTCCCACGTTTGTCAACTAAACTAATATTTCCATTATTTTGATTGGTTAAAACACAATTTTTAGTTGTTAATTGGTTTCTACAAGGGCGAACACCTCCACATAAAGCTGGATTTCTAGTTATATCAGTTAATAATTTAGATTCATTTCTGGCATTTATTATATCATCTCTTGTAACAATTGTAGTATTTGAACCAATAGGTTCTCTTGATACAAATTCTGGCATTTGTTTACAAGGATTTGCCCAAACTCCGAATTTACCTTCTGTAGAAGGACATTTTTCATCAATGACTGTTTTATATAATTTACCACACCAGTGATTTGGATCTTTTAGACCATCTTGTGTACAAGTTAGTAAATTGTAATCAACAGTACTTTCTAATGTATCGAAAACGCGTCTAGTTGGTAATGTTTTGTTTCTTACACCATCTTTAGATAAATATTGATTTACAAAATTACAAGATATATTATTTGGTATTTTGAAATCCTCTTTAATCATGCAATTTGTGGTATCATCTTTATTTTTACTTAGACATTGGAATGTTTTATTATCTATTACTCTAATTATAGGTAAAGTATTATTTTCTTTATCAGAAACACATCTTAAATCAGAAAATGCATTTGTTACTATTACCGCATCAAGTGTTTCACGACCTTTTGTTGTAATATAATACAAGAAGAATAAAGATAATGTTAATATAATCAAATCGCGTATGAGCATTTATAATACTACTAAATAAAAACTTAATTAATAAAAAGTTAATTAATAAAAACTTAAGAAAATTGAATATGAAATGAAAAATGAATTAATTAATATGGATGTTAAAATATCAACTATCACTTTATCTACTAAATTACAAAATTGTCAGTTAAATTTAACTAATATTGGTAAATATTTAGATATAGACAATGATATTATTGGTATTAAATATAACTACGCAGGATTTAGTATTATGAAAGGGAAATATTCAACTACTATTTATAAAAAAGCCAAGACAAAGGATGTGAATAAGATTAATCAAAAGTTATTCTATAATCAAATATCTATAATTGTAAATAATAATGGTAATAATGTGAATGTAAAACTATTTGGAAATGGAAGTTTACATTTAACTGGTTGTAAAGCTATTTGTGAAGGTAGAATTGTAACAAGAAAAATCTATGATAAACTCAAGACATTAATTGATAAAAAAGATATAATTTTACTTACAAAAGATATGAATGGTGTTTTACTTGACAAAGATAAATTAGTATATTCATATTCGTCTAATCAGATTATTGGTTATTGTAAAGATATGGAAATGAAAGGATATATAATCCATAATAAAGATTATATCATAGATAATAAAACAAATCAGTTTATAACTGAAAAAATGGAAACTCAGAGAAGACATTTTATTAGTAATTTTGATGGCGAGTGTATTGGTTATACTAAAATAGAATTAATGAAAAATAGACACAAATTTTATAAAAGAAATAATAACATTTATTTCGATTCAGATAATGGTTTGATTTATTACAATAATGAATCTATTATAGGTAAAGTAGCTTATTATATTAATAAAGAAAATATAATAGATACATTACAATTTAATGACATTATGGAAATAGATTATGATTGTAATCCATTTACGAATAAGAAACAAGAAATATTTGAAACTCTAGAAGATGATCAAATTGATTTGAATGTAAATTGTATGAATGTTTATTTTAATATCAATTATACAATAAATAGGCAAAGATTTTATGAGCGATTAATTTCTATGAATTTTATTTGTAAATACAAACCAGAATCATATTCTGGTATAAAAATTGTATATAAAATACCTTTATACAAGACAAAATGTAAATCATCAGGTATTTGTCCATGTACAAGTAAATGTACGTGTACTAATATTACATTTTTGGTATTTCAAAGTGGAAATGTTATAGCTACAGGTTTTAAAAATCTAGAACAAGTAGACGAGATAACACAAGAATTTTATAAAATTTGTGAATTAGTTAAAAAAGATATTAAAAGAAGACTTTTTATACAATAGGTAATTATAAAAAAGTTTATTTCTTTATAAATTGTAAGCAAATGTCATTGGGTGTAACTGTAATTGACAAAGTTCATCAAAAAGTATTAAATGAAGGTGGTAAAAAATATGGTGTATTGATTGATGACACGATATCCGATATAAAAACAAAAATTTTTGTAAATACTGATGATTTTTTTAAAGAAACAATAATGTATTATCCAAACTTGATTCGATTACAAATAGACGACTCTAAAATAATAGATAATAGTAATCTATCATTAAATTATTCTTTGATACCAAAAAACCCTATTATTTATGTTACATCAATATTTGATGTTATTGTTACAAAAGATAAATATTACGATTTTGATTTAGAACCATATAAATTATATATGAATTTTAAAAATGATAATAACGTGATATACGAGTTGTATGAAAAATTGTTAGAAGATTTTACAGATCTTACACAAGATGATTTGTATATGATTATTAAAATGAAAATATTTAATTTTAACAAATCATCTGAATCGCCTATAATTAGTCCCGATGAAAGTACCAATATAACGAAAGATATCAAGAATTTTTTTAATACAATAAAAAACGAATATGATACACAAGTACAAAAATACAAACGAGAAAAAGATTTATTAACAGGTTTTTATAAACAAGTGTATTCTTATAAATCAGATGATTATTATAAACCTAATGGACACGGTAGACCTAATTTTATTTACACGACAATTAATTTTACTTTTGCAAATAAAGATCACGATAGTTCTATATCTGGAAAGTTTATAAAGTTGTTACAAATATTTAATCTTATAGAATTAACAGATAAAATTCCATTAGTTATATTTAATGATAGTCCTAGAAAAGATCCAAAAATTAAAATATATAATCGTCTAGTCAATGCATTAAATGAAAGTACAATAAGATCATGGATTTTAAATGAAAAGAAAAAATTAAAAAAAGAAACTTATAAAAAAGTACGTGGTTTGATGTTTAAATGTAAAATAGATCTTAAAACTTCAAAACCGCAAAATAGTTACATGACAGTTTTACTTAATGAAAATGGTGTAATGAATGTTAAAATAAATTTTGAAGAAGAAGATGATCAAAGACATTTTGAAAATATAAAAGATAAATTGTGTGAAAGTATTGATAATTTGGTTGAAACATTAAATAGTTTATATGGTGTCTTTACTCAATCTAAAAGACTTATGTCTTGTGAAGATATGGATTGGGGGTTAATATCTATAAGTGCAATATTAGAAACTGATAAAAAAATAAACAAGGCGAAATTTAAAAAAATGTTAACCAAATATGAAGCATCTAGAATTTTCGATGGAAAAGATATAAAAGATATAATATCTATGTATTATAAACGTTTGGGTAAACGTGATTCTGAAAGTGATCTTGAAAATGAAAGATTAGGTATAACTGTGAATATTCGTGATAATCCTTATAAATTAAATTCAAGTACAATTGTTATATATGGATCTACTCATTTGGTACAATTGCAAATTATAGTAAATGAAATAATAGTATTATCTCAAATGTCTGAAAAATTAGAATTAAAGAAAAATATATACGAAGATGATGAATCAGAAGAAGAAGAAGTTGTATTAAAAGAACGAAAACAAAATGTTAAAAAAATAAGAGAAGCAGGTGGGAAAGCATCTTCTATTACTTGTCAAAAAAATCGTCAGCCAAAAATTAACAATGAAACAACCATAGAAGATTCTGATCTAGTGTTAGTATATAAAGGTAATAAATATGTATGTGAAGGTACAGGTGAACATAAATATCCAGGTTTTACAAAAGATGGTATACCATGTTGTTTTAAAAATATTGGTAAAGGGATGGAAAGTATTATCAGTTCTGAAATTTTAGAAATAAAAGTCCAACCTTCTAATTACACAGTTGACATAATTGAAAAATCAACTGGTAAAACATTTACAACATTTGTTATTAAAATTACATCTGAAGATTTAGAAAATATAGATTTATCACATTCAAGATATTTTTATTTAGATCTAACAAAAACTACAGAATTTCCATTAGTTCATATTCATAATCAAGATTTAATTGATCAAATACAAAAAGATGAAACAAATAACAAAAATGAATCTATATGGTTAACAGAAGTACCTTTATATCAATTGATTTCTAAACCTAATAAGAATACGTGTTTATTTATACCTAATTTACATAAAGCAACAAAGGATAATATTAATGAACAATGTCAACATCATTCAAAGGAACACACGTTTGGATATAACATAAAATCTTATCCTTGTTGTTTTGAAAATAAACCAGTTACTCATCGAGTTATAAAACAAGATAAAAGTTCTATAATAAAACAACATATTATAACAACTGATAAATTATTAGGTCATAAACGACAGGGTATACTTCAACCAGGACTTAATGAATTATTTAACGAAATAGTATCTGATAAAACAGGAGCATTTTTAAGATGGGGTGTTAATCAAAATCAATTGTCTTTTCTTAATTGTATTATAGAATCTATAAGTAATCGTTCTGAACTAAAAATTGATACCACGTATTCATTGAAAAGATTTTTATCAAATTTTTTGATAAATAATCCAAACGAATTCCTAAAACTGAATAATGGTAATATTAGTTTACGATATGGTGACTTGCAAGAATATTTAAATGTATTAAATAGCGAAACTGCAGTTAATTGGGGTGATATTATTGATTTAATACAAATGGCATTAGAATGTAACGTATTAATATTAGATATTCCTTATGTAGAAAAGTTATCTAAAACAACTTTTGTTTATAAAGATATGAGACTTTTTTGTAATCTAAATATAAAATATGATTTGACAAAACCATTTATACTTCTTATTAAAAAACAAAATGCATTTGAATTAATTGTCAAGAATTCTTCTGCTATTTGGAATAAAAAATCCGAAAAAATGCAAATTTCAGAAACAACACCTATTATTGATTTTACTTTTAAATACGATACTTCAAAAACACCACATACCAGCATTGTTAACTTTTTTGTTGATTATTACAAAACATCTTGTGTAAAAGAAAATAAATTCCCTGATAAATATCCATATGAAGAATTATATGATGCAAAATACATTATAGAAAGAACCTCGTCAAGTGGAAATAATAAAATTTTAGTACAATTGGTTAATCCATTTAACAAAATAAATTTCTTAGTTACGAAACGTGGTTTAATTATACCAGTTAAAGAAACTGGCATATTAGATAGACCTGGGTCTGTTTCATTTAATGATTTTGTATTAAAAGATAAAGTTATAAACATTGAAAAGATGATGGATTTATTGAATGATTTTAATCAACAGGATGTTTCTCCAAAAATGAAATTTTTAGGAATAACAGTTGATTCGAATGATATGTCAACTGGTGTATTAACGAATTTTGGACAAATGATACCTACTAAAAAATTACCTGTAAATAAACAAATAAATATACCCGTTTTGAAAACTAAATATTATTCAGATGTAGACCTATTTTTGTCAGGTAAAGATAAAAAGATTAGTTCTGAAGTTAATTATAATCAAGAAATCAATAATGTAAAAGACAAAATGTTTATGTTGAAAAAAACAATAGGAAAAAATATAGTCGGAGATGAAAACGCTAAACAAACCATCATTAATATCAATAAAGATCCACTCGTTTCGAAAAGAGATAAAATCACAAAAATAAAAAATATATTGCTTGATTTTATTGATAAAGAAATTGTTGACGAAGAAATTACATTTTTATTAGATAATTTATCAAATGAAATTATAAACGATAATGTTGAAAATACTATATTAAATAATTTAATAGTATCGGAAAATTTTAATAGTGAAGAAATAGTAAAACGTTCTACCGAATCAGTTTGGTTAAATATAGGAGATATTAAAAAGTGGTTTAAAAAATAAGAATGTAAATAAAAAATACCTTTTCGTTTTTAATCGTAATATTATTTAACAAAGAATAATATAATGATTTCAGAAGAAGATTTAACTAAATACAATGCCTGTGCAAAAATATGCGGTATTGTTTTTAGAGAAATAGTTTTTAAAATATCTAATAATGAAATGTTAGAAACAAATCTCTTAAATGAATATGGTGATCAACGTATATTAGAAGAATGTAGTAAAATATACAAACGCGAAGACAAAAATATAGCATTTCCCACTAGCATAAGTTTGAATGATTGTGTTGGTAATTATATATATCAAGAAAATCGTGATAATTATAATATAATCAAAAATGGAGATGTTGTGAAAATAGAACTTGGTGTTAATATTGGTGGATGTATTGCAGTATTAGGAGAAACAATTATTTATAACACACAAGGAAATAGTTCCGATCAAGACTATAATAAATATATTGATTTGTTAAACGAGTTATCTTTATCGATTCCTAAAATGATAATTCCAGGTGAGTTAAATGATGATGTAAAGATAATGATAGAAAGTAAATGCACTGAAACGGGATGTTTCCCAGTTGAAAATTCAATTAGTTATCAACATATTGATGGTCAATTGGTAACAGATGATTCAAAGTATATTATAACAAATTATCAAAAGTATTATGATGATGATGACAATTTGGCAGTTCCTGAAAATTTATGTTTTGAATTTGAACCTGGTGAAGTGTATACTATAAATTTAACAATAATACCAAATGATTATGAAAAAGATGATGAAACACAGCACGAATATTATGAACCTCACGAATCACATATTTATAGATTTAATGATAATTATTATAGTTTGAAATTAAAAATGTCAAGAGAATTTTGTTCTGAATCTAAAAATAAACACGATACGAATGCATTTAATTGTTTACCATATAAAAAAAATGCTAGATGGAGAGTAGGTATTAAGGAATGTTTAGATAATAATATACTAGACGAATACGCTATTATGTATAATAAAGATAAACTACCAGTATTCCATAAAAAGTTTACCTTGGTTGTTTCACATAATAAATGTTTTGAGTTGAAATATCAAAATTCTAAAAAAGTTCAAGGTTAAATAATGACAAAATATTATAGTATTTATTTATATTTATTATAATTATATTTATTATAATTATATAAATTATAATAAAAAAATGATGGAAAGATTGAAGAAATTACATGAAAAGTACAAGGAATTGAAACAAGAAAAGGATGAGAAATATATCAGAAATATAAATTTTAGGTCTCGTTTATCTCCTGAAGAAATTTCTTATATCAAATCATTACCTGAAGAAAAAAAAATAATCGTAAAAAGAATAACAGATGAGATTAGAGAAGAGGCACGTACAGCAATGAATCCACCCAAGGTTGTTACAGGAAAAGAATTAGAAATATTAAAGGAGAAAATACGTAATTCGCCTGAATTTGAAAAAATGTTACAAATGATTGAAGAACAAAAGAAAGAACAAAAGAAATTTGTATTACCAGAAATATCAACAAGTGATAATTTTTTTAATGATTTCTCAATTGAATTTAATGATTTCAAAAAAACAGAATTAAATGCAGATGGACAGACAGGTGGTAGTAGTTTAATATCAGATCAGACTATGAAAATACTAATAAAAAAATTGGAATTTAGAGATTTTAAAAGATTATGTAAATTAGATAAAAATCTTAAAAAATGGTGTTTACATAATAGAAATTGGGTTTTACAACATTATAAAAAACGTAATTGATTAAACTCATAAATTGAGTTCAAGTAAATCTTCAAGATCATATTTTTTAACACGGGTATCAAAATAATTATCTTTTTTATATAAATCAAGTAAATCTTCAACACGGGTACCTTTTTGTTTTACTGAATCATCATCATAAAAAGAATCATAGGATGTGTTTGAATCAGAATTGTATGATGATTTATTAGACAAATCTTTAGAATATATACTTGATGGTTCTGATATATATGAATCTTTATCAGAACTTTTACTAGACTCATTCGTAGAATCAGAGTATCTATAAGAATTTTTCTTATTGATTTTCTTATCGTTTTTCTTATCGTTTTTTTTATCGTTATTATTATATAAAAATGTCCTGGAATCTAAACTATCAGATTCGTCATCTTGTGATTCGTAGATATCAACGATAGCGTCAGTTGATAAATCAGATAAATCATTAATAACATCTACTTTACGTGGTGCAAATGCTGTAGTATATTGCCCCTTATCTGTACTATAATATGTTACTGGTTTTGAATCTTTACTAATAATATGTGTTAGTAATTTAGAATCAACATCAGATAAATTATCAGAATATGTATTTGATGTATTTAATATTGATGTAGGTTTATACTTGATAGACATTTTATTTGGAATTTTAGTCAGGACATTTCTAGATTTATCTGTACTATAATATTGTGCATATTTTAGATTTTGCATGTCATCAGAAACATTCGATGTAGATGTTTTATCAGATTCTGTATTTAAATTTAATAATTTTCTCAACAAACGTTTAGACATCTTATATATATATAAGAAATAAAAAATGAATTTTATTTTTTATGTTACATAAAAAGTATGTTTAGTTTTCTTAAAAGAAAAAAAAATTCTCAGTCGTTTGAAGAAACCCCTGAAAACAGTAATTTAAAAAAAGAATCCTTTAGTAGTAACTATGATCAACTAGAAGATTGTCGTATGAAAGAAGTTGTATATTTTAGCACAGATAAAGATTGTTATATAAAAACATATATTCCAGAACGATTACAAGTAATTCAAAATCCAATCGAAAATAGTTATCGTAATAGTCTAAATAGTTATCGGAATTCTTGTACAAAAGATAAAGATACAACAAAAGATAAAGATACAACAAAAAATAAAGATACAACAAAAGAAGACAAAGACATAGATATATTAAACGATATATTAGATTTGTATTTTGAGATGGCTAATGAAAAGACACAATCTGTATATTCTCAAATTAATTATTGGTAATTATTATTTTATTAATATAAGTATATAATATTAATATGATGATGGTAGTGAATAAAGAGTTGTATAATAAAGTAAAACGAATGGCTGATAAAAAATTCGAGTCTAAAACTGGTATATATAAATCTAGTTGGATTGTAAAAGAATACAAACGTTTAGGTGGTAAATACAAGGGGAAAAAACCATCTGTCAAATCTGGGTTAAAAAGATGGTATAAAGAAAAATGGGTTGATTTAAATAGACCTATTAAAGATTCAAAAGGAAAAGTGATAGGATATAAATCTTGTGGAAGAAAGAGAACATCATCTAAAAGTAAATATTCTTCTAAAAATAAATATTCTTCTAAAAGTAAATATCCTTCTAAAAGTAAATATCCTTCTAAAAGTAAATATCCTTTATGTAGACCAAGTAAAAGGGTTACATCTAAGACACCAAGGACATATAAAGAAATTTCTAAAAAGAGTATTTCTAAAGCCAAACTTGATAAAAGTAAAGTAAAGGGTACAAAAAACATTACGTTTGGAGGAGCAACTGGTGGTAAAGCACAATATTATGGTAAAAGAAGTAGTGTAATGATACATGTACCAATAAATGTAAAGAAAACAGCATTATATTCTTTTAAATTGAAAAAATTAGGTTTTAAAGGTGGTGTAGAAACAGGTTGGAAACGTGCAAAACAACTTGCGACAAAGGAAAGTATTCCAATTGAAGATTTAAAATATATGAGAGCTTGGTTTGCAAGGCATATTATTACAAGTTATCCTACTTATAAGAAATGGAAACTTGCCGGAAGACCTAAAGATAGTTCTTGGCATAATAGAAGAGGTATCGTATCTTGGTTTATTTGGGGATCTGATTCTGCATTTAAATGGGTAAATTCTCAAAAGAATATTAATTTGTTGAATAAGCATTTTGATAAGAATTACAAATCTATGAAACTTCCTAAATAAATACACCCTTGAAGATTTAAATCTAATTTTCAATTATCGTTTCTTCTAAATTTTGATTTTGATTTTGATTTTGATATTGATTTGTAGTATTTTGAATGTCACTTAACTTGGAAAAAATGGAACGTTTTGTTTCTGTTTTAATATCTGGATTATTAATTAATAATGTATTTATTAATTGAAGATTCTTATCATCTGCAATTTTTTGAACTAATGAAACTAATTCTGGACTTTTAGTAAGCATCTTTAATGTATCTATTAAATTGGAATTACCTTCAATTGTATTTACTAATTCTACAAATTCAGGACGTGTATTAACTAAAGATTGAGCTATTTCTAAATCAACATTTTTAGTTTGCTTTGCAAAGCTATTTTTCAAACCTATAAATAAACTGTGTAAAAATCCATTTGCTGGAATTGGTAATAAAGGTAATAATTCTGATAATGCAAAAAATGCAAAACCCACTATTTGTATAGTACTATCTGACATTATTATATAATTATGATTTTGATTAAGAAAAGTAAACACACTTTGTAAAAAAACTGATTTATTTTTATTTTTATAATATAATAAATTTTTATAATATAACACAAATGGTTTTTACAAGAAGCCAAAAAAGAAAATCTGATGAAAATGATAATATTCAATTGGATAATGAATATTCGTCTATAAAATTTTATACAAAGAAAAAAAAACCGTCATACGAAGATTGTAAAAATGAAGATAAAGATTGTAAAAATGAAGATAAAGATTGTAAAAATGAAGATAAAGATTGTAAAAATGAATATTATTTTGATGGGAATTCTGAATCAAAATCGTTTATTACAAAAGACGATTCAGAATTACCTATGGTAGATGAAAATACATCTGATAATACATGTGAAAATAGTGAAGGTACATTTGAAGAAACATCATCTGATGTAGATAATTATTTAACAAATGTAATAGAAAATGCAATACGAGATGTCGTAAAAAAAGAGTATAAACGATCAAATAATAATGATATGGTATTTAAAGATGAATATGATAAATATTTATACAATCTTTCGAATATATACAGTGGTAATTTTTTTCAAAGTGTTTCTAAAGACGAACAAAAACAAAAACTTGAAGAAAATTTTTCTATAGAAAATATTAAAGAATTAAATGATGAATTGGAACAGATAAAAACAAAATATAATGAAAACATTCCAAGTGTAATTGGTATATTAAAAATGGATGTTAACATTGAACAAAAACAAAAATTATTAGAAAAAATGTATCAATTTTCGAATTCTGAAATACTAACATCTGATTATTGTAATAGTCTAAAAGTATTAAACGATAATATAAAACAATCAAATGATGTAGAGTTAATCAGATTAGAAAAAGAGATTTTAGATAAATCTAATGATTTGAAATATACAGATAATTATAAAGAAAAAATTCTAAAATCAGATATGCCATTTGATAACAAGGTAATAGCTTATAAAAGATTACAAATAATGGAATCTTTTGAATCTAATGATACAGCTGAATATTCTAAATATAAAAACTGGACGGATATTTTATTAACTGTACCCTTTAACAAAACCATTGGAACTGAAATATCTAGTAATATACAAGAATCAAGACATATTATTAATAGTATGAGAACTACATTAGATAAACGTTTATCTTTTTTGGAAAAAGCAAAAGACCAAGTTATAAATATTACTACCCAAATTATTCGTAATCCCAATTTTGCTATTAATGCTATAGGTTTATATGGACCCAAGGGCGTAGGTAAGACGATGCTTGTAAAAAGTATATCAGAAGCATTAGGAAGACCATATAGAAGTATTAGTTTGGGTGGCGAATCTGAATCTTCATTGTTATCAGGACACGGATTTACATATGTAGGAAGTTGCCCAGGAAGAATTATAGAAATTTTAAGAGAAACAAAATGTATGAACCCAATTATATTATTTGACGAGTTAGATAAGGTATCTGAAACACACCAAGGAAAAGAAATTATTGGTACTCTTATTCACTTAACTGATTCAAGTTCAAATAACAAGTACAATTATGATAAATATTTTGCAGGTATTGAATTCGATCTATCAAAAGTACTTTTTATATTTACATATAACGATGCGTCTAAAATAGATCCTATTTTAGCTGATCGTTTATTAAAAATTCGTATAGACAACTATTCTCTAAATGAAAAATTAGAGATTACTAACAAACATTTAATATCTTCTATTTTAAATCAATATACTTTTACACAAGATGATATCGTTTTCGAAGAATCTGCTATCAAATATATCGTAGAAACATCTAAATCTGAACAAGGAATGAGAGATATAAAAAGAAAATTTGAAATAATTATATCAAGAGTAAATACACTATTATTAACCGATCCTGAAAATAACATTGTTAAACTAAAATACAAAGAATTATATAATTACTATAAACAACAGATATCACCCCTAAAAATTTTAAAAACACATATTGATACACTATTAACTGATAGTGTGTGTTTAGATTCAATTTCAGATGAAGTACCATTTGGAATGTACATTTAAGACCACGTTACCACCACGTTACCACGTTACCACGTTACCACGTTCCACGTTAATACCACGTTATCATAGGTAATACTGTATTTATTGCACACGCATTATCTTTCGACCCAGTCAATTCAATTAATGCCTCTAAACTCATATCTACGTGATTATCAATAGCACAAGCAGGACACTCATCCATTATTTTTAACTGTAAACTATTCCCACCATAATTTACAGTAATTGTCTCTCCGCATCTTGAACCAACATTTGCAATTGCTACCCAATATTTACTATTTTCCTTATATTTAACACCTTGTAAACCATTTTCACTACATGGACCATAACTATTACCATCGTTAAATGTTTGAACATCTGGACAACCTTGTACATTTTCCCCAACTCTAAAATAAAAAGTTGCTTTACTCGTAACACCACCCTTTGAATTAACACTTTGTTGTTGTTGTTGTTGTACTTTTACATGTTGTTGTACTTTTACACTTTCGTGTTGTACTTTTACATGTTGTTGTACTTTTACACTTTCGTGTTGTACTTTTACATGTTGTTGTACTTTTACATTTTCGTGTTTATTAATTAGATTAGATTTACTGTAACAATCTGTTGGAAGACACTGAATTAACTTTATAAAAATTAGATAAGATATTATTTTCATTTATTCTTTATAAATGAAAGGAATACAGTTTTAAATACGTATAGTTTTTTTATTTTTATTCTATTCTTTTTGTGTCTGGTATTTTAATATCTTTACCGTAATAATAGTCTAATACATTTTGGAATGGGGTTTTCACAACATTGTATATATTTTCTACAAAATTAATATGATTGTTCATATTTTTTGTATCTTTTGAAATTGTATTTATTTTATCTTCTAGAGTACGCATTCTTTGTTGTATATCGTCAATTTTCGTATTGATATTGTTAAAATTATCTTGTAATAATTTATTGATATTTTCACTCATTTACTTTACAAGATAAAATAATATTATTAATAAAACAAATATGTAAATTACATCTGTAACTTCAACAGATCTTGATATTTTATAGTGGTTTTGTAATATGGGATATAAACTGTGAGATAATGACACTCCGTTAGTTACAGCTGCTTCTATAGAAGTAAAATTGTAGAAATGTTTTCCATTATGTGTACCTAAACTGTAAAGATTTTTATAATATGGACTTTGGGGTTCTAAAAATGGTTGATCAGTTGTAGCTATAAAAGCAGTATCTTTTGATATCCATTTATTTAAACGATTGTCATAAATAACACCGGGGGATAATAGTGAAACTGTTGGATTAGGTAAATCAGGATATACACTTTTCATTTGTAATAAAACTTCTTGTATAAGGTCGCTTTTTGAACATTCATCTGGTAATCTATTAGATTTACTTTTAACATCTGTAACTGTAATTGCAGTGCTTATAACTGTTTTTGAACAATTTTCATTAAATTTCATATAATCACTTAAAACAACAAATGCTATACCCCATTCTGATTTAGGAAATCCATGTATTTTTTTTAAATCCAAAAGTTGATCCCAATGAAATGTAATTGATATATAATCTATATATTGTGTTTTTAATGCCCATTTGTTTAATAATTCAAAATCCCCGAATGCATTTATTATGTTGGAATTTTGTAATATGGGTATTAAATTTACTGGTGGTATAGCTAAGACAAATGAATCTCCTTTAATAATTGTATCATTAGATAATTTTACAGATGTGATACGATTTGATTCGTCAGTTAATAAATTTTTTACTTCTTGATTTAATAAAAATTCAACACCTCTTGCTTCTAAACTTTGTTTCCATACTGTAAATAATCCAATATCATTTGGTAATTTTGGTTGGAAAATTTGATAAAACAAGTTTTGATTAAATAATTGTAAGAATTGATAAAGAGTATAATTGTCAGATGTAGCACCATCTGTTAAACGACAAATTTTATCAATTATAACAATTGAATCTTTTTCAAATGCATTTTTTATACAAAAATCTTTGACAGATATGTTTTTACCATATTTTGGATTAATAAAAAGTGATATAAATGCAAATGAAAATGCTAAAAGTTCCCTAAAGTTTAATGTATTCCATATAGTTTTTCCCCCTATTTGAGTTATAGAAAAATTATAAGGTGTAAATAAATTATCAAATGATAAACCTAAATCTTTCAATAATGATTTAAATACTTTAGATCCAGACACGTAAATACGTGGTCCGTGTTCTGTAAATAGATTCTCTATGTTGTTTTTATATTCAAAAGGCACTCTTCTCACACGATGACACCCTCCTATAGTATTTTCTTTTTCTATAATAATAACTTTTTTGTTTAATAAACTACAACATTGCGCTAATGCTAAAGAAGACGGGCCACCACCGACAATCACTACATCATAATATTTTGACATTATTATAATATAAATAAAGAAAAAATATAACTAAAGAAAAAAATGAAAATAGAATGAATTTACATTATACTAGTATGGACTTTATTATTAAAAGGTCAAATATTTTTAAAAAAACGGTTTTAAATGACTTTGTAAAAAGCTATAATTTAAAATCAGTTAATACTATTCGAAATTTAGAAAATCCTTATTATTATTATTCAAAGAACAATTATATTATTATTCATAACTCGATATTAAATGATCGTTTTAGTACGTGTTTAGATAATAATATGTTTAGTATCGTTTTTATATTGTATAAAAATATAAAATACAATGATAAAAATATAAAATACAATGATAAAAATATAAAATACAATGATAAAAATATAAAATACAATGATAAAAAAATAGCACTGTTAGATTCGTCTTCTAAAAAAAATATACGAAAGATAATGTGTAAATACACTGAATTATCATTTATTAGTAAAGATATGGGTATAATTGGAAGAAAATATATCAGTTCTAAAAATCAAAATGATATTAAAACCAATTGTTTTGATATATTATGTACTTTGAAACCCTCGAAAGAAATAAAATGTAAAAATGACCAAAGTGACAGTACATTAAAACTTCCTACCAAGTCTATTTCATTACATTCTATACCAAAATCAGTTTTGAGAAGAAGATTTTTACAAAATATTCAAGAATTATCTGGATTGGATTGGAAAACAAATGATATATTGAATAATAGTATGTTTATAGATGCAGAATTTGTAAATGATATATATGATGATTTTTCAAAATTCCCAAACTCATATGATACATCAATGTTATTTATGATAGGGTTATCTTATATTGACAACAACAGAGTCTCAAAGAGAGACGTTATTCTTGATTATAAAAATTTTACTACAGATAAACTTTCACTAGTAGATGAAAGGATATTATTGACAAATTTTTTAACATTTTTAGAAAGGATTAAAAGCAAAATACAATCCAAACATTTTATTCTATTTCATTGGAGCAATGCAGATAAATATATCTTAGAACGATCCTTAAAAAGATATCCTGACTTGTATGAAACATATGAAACAATTTTTAACAATATTATATATGTCGATTTATTAAAAATTGTGAAAAAAACTTTACCAGGATTACAATCTTATTCATTAAAATATATATCAAAATACCTTCTCAACACAATTTACAATACAAATTGTCAAAATGGTTTAGATGCAATGTGTTCTATTATAGAAAAAAATGTTCATTTAAAATCCGATAACTCAGACCTTCGGTATCAAAACACTCTATTGTCATTTGATACAACAACCGATATTATTAATTACAATCGTTTAGATACAACATTATTGTACGATATAGTAAAATATTGTTTTAACACAACTTAAGTAATTATTTTAAACTACTTTTTAAGTTAAAACTACTTTTTAAGTTAATTTTAAACTATTAGGTTTTCTACCTCTTTTTTTCTTTACAATGTTAGAATCTACTAATTCAATAATATCTTTATTTTCACTCTTATCTAAAACACTTTCTACGATTTCTAAATTGTCATTGTCTAAATTACTTTCGTTTTCGTTTTCAATATTTGTTTCTTCTATATTTGTTTCTTCTACATTGTCATTTACTTTTTCAATTACTTCTTCTGTAACTTGATTGTCTAATTTCATTTCTAAATATTCTACAGTATTTGTATTGTATGATATAGATGAGTCTTTTTTATCTTCGTCATCAAAATTGTCTTCTGTTTCTATTTCAAATTCTGATTCTTCGTCGTCTGAGTTAGACTCGGAATCATTCTCGAATTGATTCTGAAAATTTTGTTTATGTGATTTTTCTGTATTGAAATAAAGAAATGTTGATAACAAAAGATCTATACTTATAATGTATATCACAAATTTGTTAAACAATGAAAGGTATTCTGTATTATTAAAAAGTAAATACAAGTAAATAGCCGCGTATATAATTACACCAGAACCTATAGCGTATGTTGTTATATTATCGTAATTACACATTTTCGTTTGATAAAGTAGATATTGTGATATTATAAACATTATTAATTTTATCAAATAAATAAAAACTTATGTATAAACGAAAATCTTCATGATATTTATTTATAAATAAATATCATTTCTATTACATTGTAATAAAAATGTACCTACGGTATTTTATGCGTTATTTGAATTTTATTTGTTTAATAAAAAAAATATTTATTATATTTTATTATAAATATTTATATGAAGACATTTCCAAAGAATTTATATCAAGTTTGGTATCAAGGATGTGATAATATTACTAGAAAAGAATTTATTATAAACATTAAGAATTGGGAAATGATGAATCCTGATTGGAATTATCAATGTTTAGATAATGATGGTTTAGAAAAAGCTTGTTTAGAATATTCAAAAGAGTGTTATGATCTTTATAAGAGTATGTCTATAATGCATATGAAGATAGATTTAGCAAGATATGTTTTAATTTATTTGTACGGTGGCATATATGCAGATGTAGATGCATATGTATTACGACCATTAGATTATTCAAAATACATTAATAAAGTTATAAAAACATATGAAAAAAAAAATAAACACGTAATAGGTATATCTTGTTGTAATACAAATTTAATAGAATCGTTTTTTTTTGTTCAAAATGACAAAGTAATGAACAATGCTATTATGATAAGTTCACCAAGAAACCCTTGTATGAAAAGATTTATTGATTATATAATATCTACAAATATAAAAACAAATTACACTACGTGTTCTTCCAACTTTTCAAAAATTTGTTCAACTACTGGACCAATCGCTCTTAACAATTGGTTCAAGAACACATCTAACTTGAATGACACAGAACTAATTTTATTTCCACCAAACGTTTTTGAACCATGTGATCCAGGTAATACAAATTGTATTTTAGATAAAGATACGATAAGTATTCATCTTTTTGAAATGTCATGGATATCGCCATCTTTACGAAATCTATTTCTATTTTATTTTAATATTAAATCATTCCTTTTACCAGTTATTTTCATTATTTTGTTTATATATTTCACAAAACGAAAAGACAATCGTATTTTAACGAATGATACAATTTAACTAATTATATAATTTAACGAATGATATAATTTAACTAATTATATAATTTAACTAATAATACTAATGATACCTAGTACAATGATGGTATGTTTCACAGACCTGTTTTAATAGATCTCCCTTAGATCTATCACCTTTATAATCACCTATGATTTTACCATATTGATCAAAAAACTTTATAGTAGGATATCCTTGAAAATCTAAAGCTGCTTTTAACTTTTCGTCTTTTAAATCAGCGTCTTCTATAGATGTACATGGGAAATCATTTCCTAATATAGATGCTATTTCTGTAAATGTAGGTTTAAACCTTTGGCAATAACCGCACCAATCAGCGTATATTAATAGAAGTCCTGCTTTCCCGTTTGTCTTACGTGTATTTACGTAAACACCGTTATTATTTACGTTAAAATCTATGCTCTTTAATTGTTTTCCTAACATTTATATTATACTAATAAAAAAATAATACCTAAAAAGAATAAAGTAATAAAAAATAATGGTGGTTAAGTATTAATTATTTTAATTATAATTTCTATAATTTTTTTATTGTTTACAGAATGTAATAAGAGAATGTCAAAGAATACAGATACCGTAGGTACAGATACCGTAGGTACAGATACTATGATTACATTACAACAATCAAATATAAAAAAACAGAGTAAAATAGATTTTACAAAAACTATATTTACAGACGAAGAAAAAACAATTATTCGTAAAGAAGTAGATTTGATCAAGGAAAAATATCCAAATTATATACCTATAGTAGTAAGAAGTCGTGGTGATATAAAATTAATGAAAAATAAATTTTTGGTTGGTGGCGAGATTACACTAGGGCAATTTTTAATGATTTTAAGAAGAAAAATAGGTGTTTTAAAACAATCAGATGCAGTATTCTTATTTATAAATAATAGTTTACCACCATCGAGTATGTACTTGTCATCTATTTATGCAAACCAAAAGGATATTGATACAAATATGTTATTTGTGATGGTTTCTAAAGAAAATACATTTGGATAAAAGTAATGTGGTACATTGGGCTCTGGTGCATTAATTTCAAGCATTATTAATGTATAAAAAAATAAGAGTTACTGATAATAATATGTTTAACGTGAATGAAGTATAATATTTAAAACTCGTATATTTTTTGTTAGATAATTCTATTTCCAAGGTTTCTTTTTCTAATAATAGGTTTGAAAATTCGAGATTCTTATAATGTTCTTTTTGTTCTTGAGAATGTATTTTCATACGTGTTTTGTACAATTTGTTTTTATACATGTTGGTTTCGTTTTGTAATTGTTCATATTTCTTGAACATATATAACATTGTATTTTCTTTTTTTGGTGAATGTATTTTTTTTAATGAAAATTTTGGTTTTTTAGAATCAGAATCTCCTTCGTCTGAATTTGAATCAGATTCTGAACTAGAGTATTCTTGTTCTACAAAATTTTCTTCGTATTGTTTATGTAATCGTTCTAATTCTTTACAAGTTAATTTTGTAGAAGTTTTTTCCATCTCTTCAACTGTTTGTTTAGATGCCATTATTAATTTGAATTATGTAAATTGTCTTCAATTTTTTATAAACAGTCATTTTTAAAAAATTGAATTGTAAAAAGATTATTCTTATAATTAATATGGTTGTTACTGAATTACAAAACTTGGATGCATCTAAATTAAAACTTGGAAAATCAGGAAGAGCAATTAAACTTTTTTACGAAAAGGAACCTTTGCAATTATGTACATCTACAATGTATATACCTTTTGGTGTAAAGTCTGTTGTAAAAGAATGGTCTACATATTCTGAATATTATGTAGATTGCTTTTTGAATAATTCTAAAAGTGAAATTTCACAAAAGTTTAGAGAATGGATTGAAAACGTAGATACTATTATTAAAGAATTAGTTAAAGATAATATTACACTTTTCGATTCAAAAAAAGAAACTGCCAATGAAAACTTTGTTTATTCACCTATTTTACGTGAAAATGGAACTTATCCAAAATTAATGAAATTACAATTAACAAGAGATCGTAATGGAAATTTTGAAAGTTTCGTTTTCGATGAAAAAAAACAAAAAATTCCTATTGATGAAAACAATATTGAAGATATATTATGTAAAGGAAAGACATTCAAAACAATTATTGAATGTGTAAAAGTTTGGTATTATGATGGTAAAGTTGGTACTATTTGGAAAATTGTACAACTAAAATTATCTGAAAAAACATTTGATGAAAAATTAGAAAAAGAAGATGGAATGAATGTTTATAACCAGTTAATGATCGATGACTAAAAAAGTAAACTAAAAAGAAGATTACTAGGATTAGTCTTGTGAAATTTATTAAATCAAAATTAAACAAAAAATAAAAAAACAAAAATAGGGTACATTAAATAAAAAATTGAATTTTAAATGATTAAGGGTATAAATTGTATCAAAATGTCGTCGCCTTTCGAATTTTACTTTCCGCCTATCTTTTTTTCGAAGGAGTTAACTGAAGAAGACAATAAGCGTTATCAAATGTTTATTGATTGTTTAGCTTCTCCGTATTCTGATTCATTTGATACTGACTCTATTGTTTCAAACGACTCTGAAATTGAGATGATGATTGAGAACAAGGATATTGGGAAAGTTATTGGTAAGGGTGGTAATTTTATAACAAAAATTAGGGAAGAGTCTGGTGCGACAATTAAAATCTTTGATAAGCGATTTGGAACTAAACGTAAGATTAAGATTTGTGGTAAAGATTTGAATGTGAAAATGGCTAAAGAAAAAATTATTCAGTGTCTTCCAGTTTGTTAAATAAAATAAAAATAAAATCAAAAAAAAAAGTGTAACTAAAAAAATGAATAAAAATAAATATTATTTTGAATTAATGGATTCATTAATTCAAGGTACTTATTGGAGTGATATATTAAGTGATTTGTGGAAAATTCACGGAAATAAAATTAAAGAAGATTTAAAAAAACACGATGATATTTTATTTCCAAAACATCAAGATATTTTTAGATCGTTTACTTTTTTTAGTTTCAATGATTTACGAGTTGTTTTAATTGGTCAAGATCCTTATATTAATCAAGATGAAGCGAATGGATTATGCTTTAGTGTAAATAGAGGTTTCAAAGTTCCACCATCGTTGAGAAATGTATTCAAAGAATTACATAGATGTTATGGTAAACAAAGAGTAGATACAGATCTTAGTGATTGGGCTGAACAAGGAGTTTTGTTAATAAATACAGCACTTACAGTACGTGAGGGTAAAAGTGGATCTCACGCAAAGATTTGGAAAAGTTTTACAACAGATTTGATAAAATACATTGGAATGAATTCTTCAAATGTTGTATTTATGTTATGGGGAGCACATGCAAAATCGTATAAAGAGTTTATTAACAGTGAAAACAATTTAATATTAGAACATTCACATCCATCACCTTTATCCAGAAAACCATTTGTCGGAAATAATCATTTTGTATTGTGTAATGATTATTTGAAATCAAGAAATATACAAATGGTAAAATGGGTATAATAAAAATAAATGGGTATAATAAAAATAAATGGGTAAAAATAAATGGGTATAATAAAATAAACTTATATTAAAAATTACATATACATATGTTCATATTTGTGTTTATTATTGATCGTTATGAATTGATCATTTATTTTAGAAAACAATGTTTCAAAAAGATTATCATCAACGATGATATCTTGATCGGCGAGGAAATTATCTATATTAAGTAATATATCTTTGTTAAGTTCCAGTAAAATTTTTTCTATAACTCTATAATATTCTCTAACACCACTTGTTACAGTATTGTCTATAGATTGTTTACAATAATTGATTATTGTTTTTATACAAGATTTATTAAAAATAATATTTTTTTGAATACCTATATTTCGAATGATTTCTGGTATACAATGATTTTCCAATATATGTACTATATCTTCATCACAAGGAGTTACTACGTGTATGATATTTAAACGATCTAATAATATTTTATCTATCTTATTTATATCATTAAAGGTAAAAACATAGAATACTTTAGATAAATCAAATTGCATTCCGTAAAAGTAATGATCTGTAAACTTTTTATTTTGTGTAGGATCTGTTAAATAACACAAGAATGAGAAAATATCTTTACCATTATCTGTTTCACTTACTTTATCTAATTCATCAAAATATAATATAGGATTGCTTATATTAGAATCTATGACATTTTGAAGTATTTTTCCTGGACCACTCTCTACGTATACATAACCGTGGCCCAAAAAAAAAGATGAATCTTTAACTCCTCCTAAAGATATTGTTTTCATAGGTAACCCTAATGTATCTGATAAAACTTTTATAAACTTACTTTTACCAACACCAGCTGCTCCGCATAATGCTATATTATTTCTATTACTTGAAGGGTTTGTAATAAATTTACACACTATATTTATGATTTCGTTTTTTACACTACTCATTCCATATATTTCTTTATCTAGATTACTTTGAATTCGTGTTATAAAATGATTGATTGTTTGATTCTTTATATTGTCATTTATATTATAATATTTTGACCAAGGGTATGATAAACTCAAATCTACGAATATTTGATTTTTATAATACTCTGTACTATTAGAATCTGTTCGTTTCATATTGTTATAATGTTTAAATATAATAGACTTGTTAATCTCGTTAGTAGGTAATTCAAAGATTTTATCTCTTATAGTTTCTTCTTGAATTTTTTTATTAACTAATTTACTAATACTAATTATATTGGGGTATTTATCTTTTATGGAATTTTTTATTCCATTAGATTGCGACTCTGCTTGGGTATCAAGGTCAAGATTCGTATTTATATAATGTTTTTTACAAAAAGTGGTCTGTAAATGGCATTCTTCTTTGCAACTTTGACCTTTTTTTGTACCCTTTTTGAAAATATACGTACAATATCTTGTCATTACTAATACACAATATTAATTATTTTTTGATTTAATCAAAATTGTAGAAATAATATGTTTTAAGAATAATGTAATTAAATTTTACACGTTTTTCTTGCTACTGATAAAGCAATCGCAATTCCTTGTTTGGGGTTTGTCACTAATTGCCCAGCTGAAGATCTTAATGTTTTTTCTTTGAATTCTTTCATAACTAACCCAACTTTATTTTTCATACACGTTTTTTTCTTCTTTGACAGGTTTACTTTTAAAGACCGTTTTTTTTGTACTGAACGTCGCTTTTGTACAGACCGTCGCTTTTGTACAGACCGTCGCTTTTGTACAGACCGTCGCTTTTGTACAGACCGTCGCTTTTGTACAGACCGTCGCTTTTGTACAGACCGTCGCTTTTGTACAG